>JAESGL010000225.1_pt1 | contig 52281 bp, 52 predicted proteins | sample 9269711 | NCBI WGS metagenome assembly JAESGL01 (sample SAMN14515918, study PRJNA621676) | algae metagenome | isolation source: Kastovskya adunca ATA6-11-RM4 and co-occurring heterotrophs from soil and... | place: Chile: Atacama Desert | collected 2011-06-27 | reverse complement strand
CTCAATAACGCCATGTCGATCACTCCAATGCCCCCCAGCCTGCAGCCAGGGGACGATCAAAACATGGGTCAAATCTCAGTGAAAACTTCTGCCCCTAACGGGTCAGATCTCGGTGACAATCAACACCCGGCCATTTCACCGAGGTTCCGCCCCACACTGATTAGCGCTGATCTGCAGCTACACTCGTTGCGGGCTGTACAGTCGCGTCAGTGGTGCGGCGACGTGGTGATCATAATGCACCGCCTGTCTTCCTCGGGGTGAGTAGCACAAACGGTGCATGGTCAGTTGCGGCTTGCTGAAGTCGGGCGATCTGGATCTACTATGCCGGGCGTATCCGACTGGAGTTACCAACTCGAATCCTTAGCCGCCAAAGTAGGGGTTCTCTGGGAAGTCGCCTTCGAGACAGCGCAAGAACTTACCTGTGCCTTCCTCGTAATCCAGACGAAGGCATGCAGCCCGCCGTTCATCCTCGGGGAAGGAGGCGATGTAGGCGGCGCCGGGCTTCAAACGGGCCAAATCGGCATCCGGAGTGGGTCTAGTGCTAGTTTTTGGCGCCGGAGTCGACTTTGGCGTTGCTGTTACCGCAGGACGGGCTTGTTGCACCTGCGGCTTTGCCTGCGCCATAGGCGCGGTCTGCGTCGCGACGACGCGCTGCGCTGGAGCAGGGGAGGTTGCGACAACCCCCACAACTTTGTCGCGGGGTGCGGTGGCGCAACCCGCAATTGAGACGGTTACAATTAGAGCTGATACGATCTTGTACATGGGGTTCTCCTCGGGAAAGCGACTTAATCGAGGAGGGGAGGATCTGTTCCGGTTTGGAGCAAAGGGTGAGTGGCTTTTCTCCAGCGGTGGCAATTCCGTCACCGCGGGTGCCTGACCGGTCCGAGTATCGCAGTTATGAGGAGGAACGCTTCCCACTGTCCACCTGTTAAGCCCCGCGGCGCAGAGGCGCGTCACAAGTGCTGAGTGTTTGGTGTTGCACCACGTTCAAACCGGCCTAACTCCTGCCGGCCCCAGGGGTCCGAACCGGCCGATTGGATGACGACTCAGGGATCATTCTCGGCGAAACTGAACCTCGAAGTGACATCCGGCAGTCGAGCAAGTGAGGTTGGAGGGAGTCAGCATCATTAAAATGGTGGTCTGGTCCCGTGCACCCTGCCAGTGCCCCCAACCTAAAGGTGAGAGGTTTTCCCTGGATCAACAACGATGCTTAAGCCGGAACAGGGGAGCGTCAGCTTAACGGAGTTGCACGAACGGGTTTGATCGGCTTTTGTTACGCTTGGATGGAGTGCGACATGGGCTGGCTATTGAGGCTGTTCGACCGAATTCGGCAGGGGCCAACTGTTGCAAAATCGGCGGCAGAGAACGCCGACAGTCTCGACGGTTGGAAATTCGCAGCCTCAATGAAGGCAAGCACACCACTGGAGTGGCTCCTTCGGCATGGCGAAGTGGCAAATGTTCGGAGTGGTGTTCCGAGGAAATTCGGTGTCTGGGTGCCCGTCACCAAGAGTTCGCGCAAGCCCGTCTTTTTAAAAGAGCAATCCCCACCTTCAACAATGGCCAGTCAGGTCGGTCAGATACCTCAAGATGGCGGAGAGTTTTTGCCGTTTCTGATTGAGTACAGGCGGATCGTGGAGACTCCTGACAATGGATTGAATTCTCTGCGTATCGAGGCGCTGAAAGAGCGTTATCCCCAATATGCCATTGTTCTGGAGCCAAAGCCCAAGAGGAAGAAGCGTAAAGCCCGGCGCTAGACCCGCGAGCGTGACGGGTGGGTAATCTTGAGCGGCGAGTTCGCTTGGTGATGGGACTTCTAATAGTGTCACGCGATAACCTTGGCCCAACTTCTATGCAGGGTGAAGTAGGTTCGGGGGCTGCCATCCCGATCTCGCAGCGCGGGCTGCCGCGGAGTCCGCAATTCAGCGCAGCGGCAGGTCCCAGCCCGGTTCAACATCGGTCGCCTCCCACAGGGCGACTAAATTCTTCTGAAGCTTGTTGACCAGAAGGGCCACTTCAAGGCCCGCCCGAGGCGCTTGCCGGAGTAGCTCACCGCCGGAGAGAGGACCTCCCAGGAGGCGCTAAGCTAGGTTCAGACGCTTACAGCTTAAACGACTCGCTTCACCAGTCCTTGATCTTAGAACTCTTCGTGGGTGGCTGGGTCGGCGTCGAAAATCCGGCCGTCGGTACGCGTTAGAGCGCCTATGGCCTGCATCTGCGCCTCATCGAGTTCGAAGTCGAAGATGGCGAGATTCTCCGTTCTGCGGGATGGCATAGCCGATTTCGGAATCGGCAGAACCCCAAGCTGTAGGTGCCAACGCAAGACGATCTGTGCGGGAGTGCGTCCGAGCTGGCGCGCTATGGCGACGATTGCGGGCTCCTCAAGCAAGTGGGTCCTTTTGCCGATCGGCGTCCAGGCCTGAGTAAGGATGCCCCGGCTCTCATTGAACGCTCGTTGATCCGCCTGACTGAAATAGGGGTGCAGTTCGACCTGATTGATGCTCGGTGTGACGCCCGTCTTTGCGATCAGCAGATCTATATGCTCGGGCAGAAAATTCGAGACGCCGATGGATCGCACCAAACCCCGTTCGCGGGCCTCGATCATTCCTTCCCAAGCCTCTAGATAGAGGCCTTGGTTCGGATTGGGCCAATGTATGAGATAGAGGTCGAGGTAATCTAGGCCGGTCCGGAGCACCGACTCCTCGATGGTCCGCATCACGTTGGCTTTCTTGTGATGTCGTCCTGGCAGCTTGGAGGCAATGCGAATGTCGTCGCGGGCGACACCGGACGACCTCACTGCTCGACCAACAGCGCCTTCGTTCTCGTAATTCACGGCGGAATCGAGCAGGCGATAGCCCTCCTGAAGGGCAGCAGCCATATTCTCCGCCCCCTCGAATCCCCACAGACTGTAGGTCCCAAGGCCGACCTTTGGCAAAGTCGTCCCGTCATTGAGCTCATAGTGTTCCGACATGTCGTTTCCTTATGATCTGGTGGCGCCCAAGCCTGCTAAAGGCGCTAGTGTGAGCAGCGGATTTGAACAGACCCTTTTACCGCCTTTAGTTCACCGCCCCGACCATGGCGTATCCTTGTCGTTTCAACCCCTGGCTTAACGGCACCACCACTCCTCTCCATCAGGCCAGCGACGGGCCAGATGCTCGTTTAACAGGATATCGCCCACGTCCTGGCCGCCAACCCTGATGGTGGCAAGCCGACGCCTGCTGCTGGTGGTGTCGTGGCCGAAGTACTCGATCGTCCAGTCGTTGCTGTTGAGCAATTCGAGCATCCGCGCGCTTGCCAACGATGCGAGGGCCTTCTCCTGGTCGCCACCACAGATGGCAGTCTGAGGCTCCGGCGTGTCGAAGTCCTTGAGCCGGATGTTCTCGCCATCGAGCCACAGCGTATCGCCATCCACCAGGCACGTTTTATCGGGCGTATTTGGTCTATTGCCGCACATCTCCAACTGAGGTTGGCCGGCCGCCATGGCGGGAAGCGACAGCAGTACCAACACAGCCAAAGTCACCAGACGGATCATGCTCGGCCACTCCTTGTAGGGTAGGGTGTGCTTACGCTCTATCTCCGCCAGCTGCCGATCAATCTCGAGCACTCGTTTAGCCTCAGGACGGGCGGCGGGTGGCAGTTCCACATCTCCACCGATCAGGTGCTGAATGCTAACGGTGTTCGGCACGCGCATTGAGCTTGTCCTCTGTTCTAGACAATTCAATCACACTCACAATCGACATGCGAGCAGAAGCGAAGCTTGGGTTGAGAAGGAACTCTCATGGTGTCTGGAGGAGGCTCGCGGGGTTCAGTCCCTGTTGAGTCGCTACAGATGCAGGAACCGGGCTTTCTCTGTTCCGTCCTCGCGACGAAGACGGGAGGACATGGATCAGCTGACATGTTAGTGCAGACAGCAGCCATGACAACGTCTCACCACGGTCCTCTGTATCCGCACTATGACATTTGAACCCAACGCGCCGGCGACCAGCACGCTGGTAGCCAGCGCAACCGCCACCAGCGTTAATGGGAATACCACGCTCTCCATCATCCTTGCGGTGAGTGCGTGTCACCTGATCAACGACGTCATGCAGTCGCTGCTCGCCGCAATCTATCCGATCCTGAAGACTAGCTATGGTCTGGACTACGTGCAGATCGGCCTGCTGACGCTGACCTTTCAATGTGTTGCTTCACTTCTGCAGCCGGCGATTGGCATCTACACTGACAAGCGGCCCTTGCCGTACTCGCTGCCATTCGGGATGGCATCAAGCCTGGTCGGCCTGATCATTCTTGGGGTTGCGCAGAGTTATTGGCTGTTGCTGGTCGGGTCGGCGTTCATCGGGCTGGGGTCGGCGATTTTTCATCCAGAATCCAGCCGAGTGGCTCGCCTCGCTTCTGGGGGGCGGCACGGTTTAGCTCAGTCTCTGTTCCAGGTTGGCGGGAATGCTGGCTCCGCCATCGGACCGTTATTGGCAGCCTTCATTGTGCTGCCACGCGGCCAATGGAGCGTAAGCCTGTTCGCTGTGGGATCCCTGGTGGGCATTTTCATTCTTTGGCGCGTGGGGCGCTGGTATGCCGAACATCAACGATCAAACGCGGGCAAGGCGCCTGCAAGCACCGCTTTGCTTTTTGACAGGCGAACCACGATGGTTGCGCTGACCGTTCTGACGGTACTGACTTTGACCAAGAACGCCTACATGGCGAGCTTGTCGAGCTACTACACCTTCTTCTTGATCGACAAATTCCAGGTCGGGGTTCAGGACGCCCAGCTTCTTCTCTTTGTCTTCCTGGGCGCATCGGCCCTGGGCGTGTTCCTGGGTGGCCCCATTGGTGACCGGTTTGGTGCGAAGTTCGTCATCTGGTTCTCGATTTTAGGGGTGCTGCCCTTCACCCTTGCTTTGCCCTATGCGGATCTCACCTGGACCGTCATTCTGACTATCCTCACTGGGCTGATCTTCTCATCGGCGTTCTCGGCAATCGTGGTGTTCGCGCAGGAATTGATGCCGGGGCGAATAGGAATGATCGCGGGCATCTTCTTCGGCTTTGCCTTTGGTGCGGGCGGCATAGCGGCCGCCGCACTCGGTGCCTTGGCTGATACCACCAGCATCGAGCATGTCTTCTGGCTATGCTCTTTCTTGCCATTGGCGGGGTTGCTGACGGTATTCCTCCCGGACATGGGGAAAGTCCGGTGAAGGCCTTTGGCTGGCGCGATTGACCGCTGCGGCTTCGCCAAAGCTCGCGAAGTGTACTGGCTCTCTCCGGCGCCAGACTGGCAGCATATTTTATCGGGGCCAAGCACCACATGCGGGGAGCAGGGCAGATCCAACCACTGGGTAGAAGGGGAACGAAAATTCTGGAGAGCTTGGACCAAGCCTAGCAGCTGAAGCCGCTCAGAGAGTGATCTCTCAGGGAGCTGTCGTTGTGCTCGGAGGAATGGGATCAGCGGCTTTTTGCTCGGCAGGCTGACGAAAACGCAAACGGCTGTGCACGATCGAAGCAGCAGCACAGTTCGGCCACGTCTTCTTGAGCTTACGACGCGGTGGTTCGCTCCAATCATCTGCAATGTCGGGTCCTCCAGGGAGGAAGAACCATGCTGCCGCCGCGGGCGAGTACATCCGCGAGCTAGCATTTGACCTTTTGAATTCATTAGTGCATGCATTCACTCGCACTGGGAGTGCTGCTGCTATGACGTTTATCGAAATCTCAGGGCGTGATTTCTTGATTGATGGTCGGCCCACCTATGAGGGAAGGTATCATGAAGGCCGACGGATAGAGGGGCTGCTGCTAAACAGCCGCATGGTGCAGGCGATCTTTGATGACGCCGATCCTGCAACAGCCGTCCATTGGAAGTACCCGGACACGGGACGATGGGATCCTGAGCGCAACACTGACGAATTCTGCGCAATGCTGCCGATATATCGGAACTATGGTCTGTTGGGGGTAACTGTCGGGCTCCAGGGCGGGGGGGCGGTTTATAGCGAGGAGATTTTCGGAAGCTATTTGAATAGCGCCTTCTCCGATCAAGGCGAACTGCAACCGTCTTACATGGCCCGGCTTGAGCGGGTCCTCGCAGCGGCCGACGGGGCAGGCATCGTTGTGATTGTGAACTTTTTCTATTGGAAACAGCAGCGCTTCGCGTCCGATGCTGCAGTTCTTAAAGCTGCCGCAAACGCCACCAATTGGCTCCTGCAAACAGGAAGGCGCAACGTCCTGATTGATGTCAAGAATGAGGTGCAGGAAGGCGACGACCTCCTGTCATCCCGCCGCATCCACGAAGTACTGGATGAGGTGCGGGGCACAACCTTGAACGGGCGGCGGATTCCGGTCGGCACTAGTACATTTCCGACCAACCATCTACCCGAGGGGGAGTGGCCTCAACGGTGTGATTTCTTCATGCCCCATGGAAACAATTCAGATCCTCAAGCATGGCGCAACGAACTGCGGGCGTTCCAGTCGAGTGATCCCGTGCTGAAGACGACGCGTCCGATCTTGTGCAACGAAGACTCGGTCGACATCGCCAATCTCGACGTCTCGATCGATGAGGGCGTGTCCTGGGGCTACTATGATCAAGGGTTCGGCTGTCGCCAGAAACAGCCCAAAATAGACTGGACTCAGCACGAGCGCGAAACCGAGTACGAAGCGCTAAGCGGCTTTCAGACGGTGCCGGTGAACTGGGCAATCAACACCCCTCACAAGCGCGCTTTCTTCGATCGCGTTGCCGAAGTCACGGGTTCAAAACCATTAAGCTGAGCTCCGCTGAACCGAAGTATCCCCTTGCGGAAAGCGTGGGTTTTGAGTTCCCAAGCCCTTGGGGCTTTTCGGTACACTCGAAACTCGCAGCTGTTCCGAAAAAACCAGGAGGTTGCGTGCTTTCTGCATCGGAACCGGAGGTGTGACCAACTAGGGTTCAGCACGTCACAGGAAATCTGCCCTCCAGTTCCGTGACATCAGCCGGGTTCAACGGCTGGAAATCTTGGCCGCGCAAAAGCAGAAAGAGGCGAGCAGTCTCCTCCAACTCCTCGGTGGCATAGACTGCCTCTTCCAGGGAAGATCCTGCTACGACCGGCCCGTGATTGGCGAGTAGGAGACAATGGTGCCGAGCAGACATCCTGCGGACGGCTTCTGCCAGTTCGCTGTCGCCTGGTGGGAAATACGGGACCAGCGGAAGCTTGCCGACTCGCATCACTTGGTAGGCAGTCAATGGGGGCAGAACGTTGGAGTGATCAAGACCACAAAGACAACTCACCGCAACGGAGTGTATCGAGTGGAGGTGCACAATCGCCTTGGCTCGGGGGCGCTCGCCATACATCGCCAAATGCAAGAAGGCTTCCTTCGTAGGAGGATCTCCCGACAAGTGGGTGCCATCGGCAGCGAGCCGAGATATCTTGGCGGGGTCGATGGCTCCCATCGATGATCCGGTCGGCGTCATTAGCCAGCCATCTTCCAGGCGCAGGCTGATGTTGCCCGTCGATCCAAATGTTAGCCCCCGCTCGAAAATTGAGCGCGCAAACCAAGCAATCTGCTCGCGCTGTTTGGTGTCCGTCATGAGAGGCGGTCCAGTGCGTGTTCGAAGAAGTCGGCGGCGCCGAAATTGCCGCTCTTGAGCGCTAGAGCCACTGGCGTTTCACCAATGGATTGCGTCCAGGGAACGCCGGGCGCGATGAGTTGTCCGATACGAAGCGCTTTGACGCCAAGTGCAGAGACGACTGCGCCAGATGTTTCTCCACCCGCAACAACGAAGCGGCCCACGCCTTTGCCTAGCAAGCCTTGAGCGATTTCACCCAAAACTTTTTCCATCATCGTGCCTGATTGCTCTCGGCCATAGCGCGCCTGCGCGATGGCCACTGCTTCTGGATCTGCCGAGCCATAAATGACCAGCGGGCACTCACCTGTCTGCGATGCGGCCCAGTTCAGGGCATCAGCGGCGACATTCTCGCCGGCAGCAATCGCATCAATGCTGATCCTAAACGACGGCCAGAGATAACAAGCACGCTGCAACTGGCTTCGGGTGGCCGCCGAGCAACTTCCCGCAAGGATAGCTGCACGACCCCATCCTGATACGCTTTGCGTCGCCTTGTCGGCCCCCAGCCTTCCGGCGCGGCGGAAGTTGTCTGGCAAGCCCATGGCGATCGCAGAACCCCCGGTGATGAATCTATGATCGTGAACGGCTTCGCCAAGCTTGTGGAGATCTTCATCTACGATAGCATCGAGCACCGCAAATCCGATCCCTGCACGGCGCAGACGTTCAAACTCCTTGCGTATGGCGCCGACGTGTTGCCTGACCAGATCATACCGAACCAGAGCCACCGAGCGAGTTGATTGCGCCGCCATGAGTTCGATCAAGTTGGAGCGGCGCATCGGAGTTAGCGGGTGATCCTTCATCGGAGAATCTTGCAGCAAACGCTCTCCGACAAACAGGTGCCCTTGGTAGATGGTGCGGCCATTTGCCGGAAAGGCCGGACAAACAACAGCGAAGTCGACATCCAGCGCTTCCGCCAGCGCGTCTGCCACAGGGCCGATGTTGCCCTGGTCTGTGGAGTCGAAGGTGGAGCAGTACTTAAAGAGAATTTGCGCAGCACCACCCTCACGCAAGGGCGTGAGCGCCGACAGCGCTGCCGCCACTGCTGTTTCCGCTGGCACCGTTCGCATCTTTAGGGCGATTACAACGGCCTCTGCATCTCCTGCCAGGGTCATGGTTTCGGCGTCCGGAACCCCGATGATCTGCACGACGGACATACCTTCCTGAGCGATGACGCTTGCCAGATCGGTGGCGCCGGTGAAGTCGTCGGCAATGGCTCCCAGGAGCATGGTAGATTTCTCCGACTGCGCAGGACTTTAGTGCGCTAGGCTAAAGCGATATTCTGTGACCTGGCGATACGGCTGGCCTGGTTTGAGTATAGCGGAGGGGAACTCCGGATGGTTGGGGCTGTCTGGCCAGTTCTGTGCTTCCAGGCAGAGACCCTGTCGGGGGCCGTATGTTCTTCCTTCCAACCCACGTTGGCCCGGCTGCAGCTTGTATCCGTCATATAGATGCAACCCTGTTTGAGTGGTCCAGACCTCCATTGCAGGACCGGAGGGCAGAGACAGGCGGGCAGCAAAAGCCGGATTGGCGCGGGTGGACGCCGCGAGGCAAAAGTTATTGTTGAAGCCGGGGAGGGGCCGTTCCCGACCGACAGCGCGCGCAACCCGGAAATCGAATGAAGTCTGTGCTACCTGGGCTATCTCGCCCGAGGGCACCAGGTCAGGTCCGCTGGGCAGGTAGCAGTCTGCCGCTATTTGCAGGTGATGGCTAGAGATGTCGCCAGAACCAGAGAAATTGAAATAGGGGTGATGACAGAGATTCACCACCGTTTCCCTGTCGGTACTCGCCTCCAACTCGAGGGTGAGCGTGGTCGGGTCAGCAATAGTGTAGCGCGCACTGATGATGCAGGTACCGGGATACCCCTCGTGGCCGTCCGGGCAAACCAGCTGGAGTGTGAGGCTGGTAGCGCTTGTCTCGATGACCTGCCAGGTCTGTCGCGCCGTTCCGGTGATTCCCCCGTGCAGATGGTGGTCGCCACCATTGCGGGGCAAGGCGAGTACGCCTTGAGATAGTGGCACATGCCCATGGGCAATACGGTTTGCGTGCCGCCCGATCACCGCTCCTGCATAGTGATCAGTATCCCGATATTCCTCGATCCTATCGAAGCCGAGAACGAGCGGATGCGGCCATCCGGCGAGGCGAAGGTCCACCAAGGTGGCGCCAAACGGTGTGACGCGCGCGGACAAGGCTTCATTGTGGAGGAGGTAGGTGTCCATGACTTTTCAAAGGCGCCTACCCGTAGCCTTACTGAACAGGTGTACGTTATTTGGATCGATAGCGAGACTGATGTGCTCACCGGGGGTCACGTCCAGGCGCTCCCGGAACAAAGCGAGGAAGCTATGACCAGCGGCGTTGACGTTGAGCAGAGTTTCTGTGCCGGTTGGCTCCACCACCACCACCTCGGCCTGCAACTGAGACGTCGATTCTGCGGTTGCGAAAGCAATATGCTCGGGTCGGAAGCCGAGCACGACATCTTCATCCGCCTCAGTTGCCACTGCAGATCCCAAGGGCAGAGCGAAACTGCCACTGACAAAAGTTGCGGCGCCTCCGACGCTCTCGATGCGGCCCTCGAGAAGGTTCATTGAAGGAGATCCGATGAAGCGCGCGACAAACAGATTGGCCGGTCGATCGAACAGCGCAAGCGGTGCACCTACCTGTTCGACATTGCCGTCATTCATCACGACGATGCGGTCCGCCATAGTCATGGCTTCTACCTGATCGTGCGTCACATAAACGGTGGTTGTTTTAAGCCTCTGGTGCAGCGCCTTGATCTCAGAGCGCATTTGCACGCGCAACTGAGCATCCAGGTTAGAGAGTGGCTCATCAAACAAGAACACGGCCGGATCGCGCACAATGGCGCGGCCCATGGCGACCCGCTGCCGCTGGCCACCTGAAAGCTGCGCCGGTTTACGCGAGAGCAGGGGCTGAAGTCCAAGAATATCCGCGGCTTCCCCGACCTTCTGGTCGATCTCGGCCTTGCTGCGCCGAGCGAGTTTGAGGGAGAACCCCATATTCTCGGCCACCGTCATGTGTGGGTAAAGGGCATAGCTTTGGAACACCATCGCGATGTCCCGCTTTTTGGGCGGCAGGTCGTTGACCACGACATCGCCGATAGCAATGTCGCCCGAACTGATCGACTCCAGTCCGGCAATCATGCGCAGCAGCGTAGACTTGCCGCAGCCAGAGGGCCCGACAAGGATCACGAATTCGCCGTCCGGAATGTCGATGGACACACCGTGCAGCACCTCGAGTGATCCATAAGCCTTGCGGGCTTGGCGGATTTCAATTGAAGCCATTTCCTGGATCCTTGTCGGAATTACTGAGCTTAGCCGGCCGCGCCGGTGATTTCGGCGACGCGATTGAAGAAGGCTTCTTTTTCGGGCGTGGAGATACCCCAGTTTACGGGCGGGGACTGGAAGCCATCCTGATAGTTGTTCTTTCCCTGATCGTAGTATCCCCACGGTACGTAGTGCGGGAATGCCGCATCCATGTTGGCCACCAGCGTAGAGTCCTCGTTAATGCAGATCGGACGTGGGTTGCTCTTGAACAACTGGCTCTGTTTGATGGAGCGAATGACCTTATCGATGCCATCTGGCTCGAGGCCATTGCCGTGGAATAGGATGAAGTCACACGCAGCAAGTAGGTCGTCCACCTTTGTGCGCTTGATGCGGTCGAGTAGTTCGGGACTGGTCGGGTCGCCATTGCCGCGCCGTTCGGGCATCGGAACGCCGGCTTGTTGACGATAGGGCCAGTTGGTGGTGCTGGCAGCAACGAGGAGGCGCCGACCGTCGCGGTGCTTCGTCTTCACCAGATTAACGAGCTCGTGCACGCGCGAAGGGGTCAAGATCTCGTGCTCATAGAGCGGCACGTCGCACTCGTTGTTGATCTCGACCATAACGTTCTCGAGGCCGGTATCGAGCAACCAGTCCGTGGCGTTTTCGACACCCCGGATGATGGAAGCTTCGTCGGCCATGTTTTCGTCCTGGCCAAAGTAAAAATAGCCCAGCATGACCGCAATGCCGTGTTCGTCACAGGCGCGTAGCACCTTCTCCAAGCGAGCGAGATATTTCGGCTTGAGATCGCCCTCAGGCGTGAATGCAGAATTGACCCAAGGCTGGGTCATTTCGGTCCCGGTGATGGGCATGCCCCCTTGCAAGTTGAGCGTTACAGCCCGGATGCCCTTGCCATAGTAGGTCGGCAGTGCGGCGATGAACTCATTGACATTGCGGTCTGCGTCCCATCTTCCCGTGTCAGGGTAGGCCCACTGCTTGATCGACTCCTCATTCTCGTCGTCAAAGATGGCCTGCACCATGCGCGTATTAAAAAGCAGTCCCTCAACTGGTTTGCCTTCGAAAGTGCGCCCCTTATAGATAGGCTCTCCGTTGATCAGGAACTTCTCTCCCTCGATTGTAATGCGGGTCTTGGACATCTCACTCTCCCTTAGCGGTGTTTGCATTTATGGTTGGGTAGCGCTCAGCTAGGGCCCTAGCGGCTGCGACGCTCTGCTCGAGCCAAGACAGCTCCATGGCTTGGCTCGTAGCGAAGTCGCCTTGCCACGGTAGCCAGTGCTCAAGAATGGTGTTGACCTGCCGGTTGTGTCGCTTGAGTGCGTCAAAAACGATCCAAGGATCGAAGTTTCCTTGGCCCAGCGGTGTACCAACAAAGCTGCCGCCGACGCCGTGTGGATCCAGTGCGATCCGGAAGTCTTTAAGATGCAGATTGACGGCAAAGGGTGCGAGCAGCTCGATCGTGGTTTCTGGCCATTCTTGGCAGGCAATTGAATTTGCGACGTCAAGGCAAACGCCCAGAGTCTCATCGCTGACTTTTTCGACGATATCGACCAGCCGCGGAGACGGCAGGTGGAAGTGGTTTTCTACCGCGAGTACAACACTAGCTCGGCGACTCTCCGGTATTAGCCGATCAAAGAGCCTGGCGATCTCATCATCAGTGCCCGCCGATTCCTCAGCCGTTGGAGCAATACGCAACAGTGACACATCGAGTCTGCGCGCGAGTTCGAGGTACTCTCGAACACGGTCTTCACCGCAGCCGGTCATTCCCAGCTCTAGAGCAATGCCGAGTTGCTTTGACTGGCCGGCTAACGCCTCAATCTCGCCAAGTGACCGGGTGTGAAGTGGCAAATTATCTGCGAACTGCACCAGCCGTACGCCGAGCTGAGCGGCATGGGTGAGGATCTCCGCCGGCGAGATTGGCTGATCAGGGATACGGTCCCTGATCCCTACATGCCAGCGGAATGCATAGCTTCCGATACCCAGCATCAGACCAGCGCCGCGATCAATTTGTTGAAGGCGCGAGCTGGTATGCCCTCGTCTTTGAGGGCGCTTAACTCCTCGAAGCCGATCTTTTTGATCAGCTTGCCGAGGTTCTCCATGATCTCGAATGTAGCGCCGACGGCCTCGGCGTTGTCTCCTGACCGGGTAAATACATCATAGGCGAACCAGCCGTCCCAGCCGAGCTTCTCGATGTAGTATAAGGTTTCGAGCGTCTCCCAGAAGTTGACCGAGGCCGGCAGCATGTCCCAGTCTGCGCCACGGTCATTGTCATTGAAATGGACATAGAAGAGCCGGCCGGCTGCTTGCGCTATGCACAACTCGGCAGCTGGGGTTTCACCGGCGATGAGTGCGTGCCCGACATCCATGGTGACGCCCAGGTTGGGGGCGCCGACGACGTCGCAAAAGTGCAGCGTCCGGCCCATATTGGGCAGGACGATGCGGTTGCGCACCTCATAAGCCTTGTATTCGATGCTGACCTTAACGTCGGGACGATAAGCGGTGGCTTCTCGAAAGCATTCTGCCAACCATTCCCACTGCTTGGCGTAGTCCACCTGAAATGCATAGTCCCAGCCATCGATCAGCGGGCATACCGAAAGCATGTTGGCGCCAAGATCCGCAGCCATGTCCATGCCGGATTTGAGGTACTCGACCGAACGGCGTCGGATGGCTGCATCGGGATTGGTGAAGGAGCCGTTGCGGAAAATATCCTCGCCTTTGACGTTGACGTTGACAGCCGAGACAGCAAAGCCGGAATCCTTGACTAGTTGAACGTGCTCGCCCTGGTGGCCTAGGTCTTGCGGGAATACAGGCTCCACGCCATCAGTGCGAGGGATTGTGCGGGCGATGTCCAGCCGCTCGGCCAAGCTGCGTGGCTTCTGGTATTCATGAAAACGATCTGCGTAACGCCCGAGCGTGCCAAGCAGGATGGAATTGCGGAATGCCATTGGAAGAGGATCCTTAGAATGGGAGTTATCAGGTCTTGACTGAGCCGGCCGTCAGGCCACCCACGAGCCAACGCTGAACGAAAACGAAGACCACAAGAGCGGGGATAGTCGCGACGACACAGGCGGCCATGAACGCGTTGACATACTGGACGCCGCCGCCCTCCTGGGCGAAGTCGCCGATGCCCACCTGGATGGTTTTCATCTCACCTTGGTTGAGCAGCAGGCTCGCCCACAAGAAGTCATTCCACGCATTGAGGAAGGTGAAGATGGCGACAGCAGCGATGCCGGGCAGGCAGACGGGCAGGATCACACGCCAGAATGCTTCGAAATAGCCGCAACCATCGATCAGCGCGGCCTCTTCCAATTCAGGCGGCGCGGCGGACTCGAAGTATCCACGCAGCATCAGAACAGCGAATGGCAAGGAGAAGCCAACATAGGCGAAAATCAGGCCGACGTAGCTGTTGAGCAGTCCCAAGTTCTGAATGAAAAAGTAGACAGGGAAGACGCGCGTGATCGCCGGTATGAGGTTGGTCAGCAGGATCAGGCCAAGGATGAAGGTGGCACCCGGGAAGCGAAACCGCGCCAGGACATATGCCGCCGAACAGGCAATGATCGTCGATATGCCGGCAGCGGTGACCGACACAAACAGCGAGTTCAGCACGTAGCGCCACATCGGGATGAGCCGGTTGGCATTGGTGTAGGGCTGAAGCGTCGGCTCTTGCGGAACCCAGACCGGTGGGAGCGCGCGAATCTCAGCGTTCGGTTGAAACGAACTCTTCAGCATCCAGTAAATAGGCAGGAGGATATAAAAGAGTAGGGCCAGCGTGACGGCGATCACCAAAATACGCGTCAGCAGGTCGCTCTTATTCATGACTGCGAGGCGTCGGAAAAGGCCTGGCCTTTCGGCGGACATAGGTAGAACAATCGTCATCAGACCACCTTCTTGAATTGTGAGCGCAGGTAGAAGACGGAGATGATGCCGGTCATGATAAAGATCACTCCGCTTGCAGCTGATGCCAAATCGAACCGATAAAAGGAGAAGGCTTGCTGGTAGGAGTAGACCGCCATGATGTTGGTGAGGTTCTGCGGTCCGCCACCTGTCATGATGTAGTTGATCTCGAAGGAACCGAGGCCGCCAATCACCAGCAGTGTGACGAGGATAGCGATAACGGGGCGCAAGGACGGCAGAGTGATATGCCAGAACTTCTGGAACAGTGTCGCACCGTCGACCTCGGCAGCTTCGTACAAGCTGCGGGGGATAGACTGCAGCGAAGCAAGCAGGAAGATCACCGCAAAGGGCAGACCGTTCCAAACGCGAACCGCCGTAATGGACATCATGGGGATGCTGAAGGGCCCCCAGGTGCTCGAATCTGTAAGGAATCTTATGTTGGACGTGATGAGCCCCATGTCCTGAAGCAGGAAGTTGATGGGGCTTCGATCGGTGTTGAGGAGCCACATCCATACTGCGGAGGCGACTGCCGGCGGCACAAACCACGGGACGCACACGAGCATGCGGACGACGGTGCGACCCCGATAGGTACCGTTCAAGACCTGGCTGAGCAGCAAGCCGAATCCGAGCGTGGCCGCTACGGCCAGCACAGTGAACAAGATGGTGTTGAGTAGCGTCTGCAGGAAGCGCGGGTCGCTGAAGACGGTGACATAGTTGTCCAGCCCCACGAACGGCGTGCCGAACGTCTGCATGCGCAGAAGGTCGAACTCCACGAAGCTCATCCAGAGCGAGTAGAGCATCGGGTAAATGCCCAAAGCGCCGGTGATCAAAAGTGCGGGCGCCAGCATCAAGTAGCAAAAAAGGTATTTCTGCCTGGTCAAGGCCCTATCCCCATCTCTGTTTTGGATGACGGCGGCCGGGGGTTGCCCCCCGACCGGCTCTCGGGAGGAGAGTTAGCTGGCGCTGGAAGCGGCGCGGTTTAGCTCGGCCTGCATACGCTCCTGCGCCTCGACAACAGCGGCATCGATGTCTTCACCGCCGATTACGGTGTCGTAGACGAGGTCGTAAAGCACGGCGCCGGGCTCGGGAGAGGCGATGGCATTCCACACCGCGCTCGGATGCTGCGAGGTGTGCCCATAGTTGAGTGTCTCGGCCATCACTTCTTGCCAGGGCTGCTGGGTCCAAAGCGGTGATGTCATGACCGACCTGCGGGGGCTTGCGGCGCCCGACACTTCGCTGATGCGTTCCATCTTTTCCGGCTGAGACAAGAACTCGATCCAGTCGACACAGGCCTCAACATTGTCGGAGCCGTAAAGCACGCCCCAATAGCCAGCACCGGAGAAGGAGTCGCGTTCGCCGGTAGGACCTGCAGGATTGATCTCAAGCGCCCAAAGGCCATCCAGTTCTGGATAGTCACGATCGAACTGTGACGGCCAAGAATTGTTGGTGCTTCCGATGATGGCGACGTTACCAGATGTAAAGTCGGCGAGTGGATCAGCGCTTTTCTCAAATATTTCCGGGGAAGTGATGCCGTGTTCGTGCACCAGATCCTGCATGAACTTGAGCGCGGTACGCATCGCCTCGTTATCGATGGTGGCCGTCCGGCCATCTTCGCTCATCATCGCGCCGCCGGCCTGCCAGTAGTAGGGCATCAGGGTCTGGCCAGGGTTGTTGTTTGCACCCAGGGCGAAGCCCCAGCGGGTGACGTTACCGTTGTCGTCGCGCTCTGTTAGGGCAAGGCCCTGCTCGACGATCTCTTCCCAGTTGTCCGGCGGCGCATCAATGCCAGCCTCTTCAAGGAAGTCGGTGCGGTACATCATCGGCCGGATGTCGACTCGCCACGGAATCCCGTAAAACTCACCATTGCGATGCACGTCGACCAGGGCACCTTCGTAGAATTCTTCTTCCAGGTTCGGCCAGCGGTCGCGGTACTCGGTGATTGGCATTGGTCCGTATCGACCGGCGCCGATACCCGAGAACGAGTGCAGCCAGTACATGTCCGCGCAGTCGGGTGCGGCGCCGCCTTGGGCGACCGTGAGCCAGGTATTGAAGGCGACTGACCAGTTAATCACCTCTACTGACACATCGATTCCCGTTTCCTCCCGGAACTCAGATGTCAGTTCGTCATAAAGGTCCTGGTATGCCAGCAGGTCACCCTGGGGTTGGGTCCAGAATGTGATTTCCTGCGCATAGGCACTATACCCCGCTGTAGTGGTTAGCGCCGTAGCGAGTGCTAAACTTGCAGCGCGCCTTGCTAACACCTTGTGGCGAGCTCCGGCGGGGTTGTTTGGTCGTTTCGTCATAGTCTCCTCCCTTGAGAAATTTGACATCGGCAGCCGTTCAGGCTGTTCGTTCCTCCGCAAGCGCTCGCATCAGCGCGATGGTCTTGCGAATATGAGTGAGCATTGCCTGCTCAGCTTTTTCGGGGTCCTGCGCCTCTAGCGCGTCGATAATGTCGAGGTGCTCCTGCAGCGTTTCAGCCGGCGGGCGCAGTAAGCCTTGCGAAAGTGAGAGGCGCAGCACGTCTCGAACCGCATCGAGTTGGCGGGTCAAGAAATCATTGGCGAGCAGCGTTGTGAGGTAGTGGTGAAATTCGCGGTCGGCCTCACGATAAGCGGACCAATCATCACTATCTGTGACAGGCGCAGCACTCGTGATCAGCGAGCGAAGATAGAGCGTATGACGGCGTTCAATGCTGGGTGCTACGAGACGGCAGGTTAGCCCCTCAAGAACAGCTCTTACCTCGAAGAGGTCAGCGACACGTTCTGGACCAAAGGACACGACGGTGGCTTCGCCGCGCGGTGAGATGGTGACAAAGCCGTCCCGCTCGAGACCCGCAATAGCACTCCGTAGAGGCGTACGGCTGACGCCAAGACGCTGGGCCAAATCCTCTTGCACGAGCTTTTGTCCTGCCGTGATCTCGCCCTGCAAGATCAGTTCGCGCAGTGCTTGGTAGCCATATTCTTCTAGTGTTTGCGCGCCCGACGCCGACATCAATCCGCCCTTGCTGCATCTGCCCGGTGTTGCGTCAAATTGCACACCAAGCTTTCTGTATACATTGGATACAGCGCATACAGATCGTGCGTCAAGCTGGTAAGTTAACATTTCGGAAAGCGCCTTCTGCCGTCCAGCTCCTATCCACTATGCATGCATTATAGGATGCGTCAATCGGGCTGATAGATGAGTGACTGGCCGGTGTAACCGCCTGAACTGGTAAGTTTTACCTCTTCTACCCTGGTCGGACTCCCTTGTAGAAAAGACTTGCGGGCAGGTGCCAAGATATTTACGTATGCATTATCTTGCCTGAAAAGGTGACAGGGGGACGGATGTTCTCGACAGAAGCCGAAGCTTTAGAGCGAGTGGGATACGGACTAAAACGTCCCGAGTGTGTCCTTACGCATGCGTCAGGTTATCTGTTTTGCGCCGATTGGCAGGGCAGCGGCGGAGTGGCTGTGATCAGTCCACAAGGGCAGGTGAGGCGGCTTGCGATCGCAGATGCTGGACTTGAGTTGCGGCCTAACGGAATTGCGCTTGAACAAGGCGGCTCATTCATATTAGCGCACCTGGGAGCGACGGACGGGGGCGCTTTTAGGTTGCATCCAGATGGCTCCGTTGAGCCCGTGCTGACGGAAGTTGATGGCGCCCCCTTGCCGCCGAGCAATTTTCCCATGCTCGACAAGCAAGGGCGCCTTTGGCTCACCGTCTCCACCAGAAGGTCCCCGCGCTCCGAGGACTACCGAACTACAGCAGCTTCCGGGTTCATTGTGATGTCTGATTCACAAGGACCCCGTGTTGTGGCTGATGGTTTGGGCTACGCCAACGAAATAGCGTTTTCACCGGACGGCCGCAGGTTGTTCGTCAATGAGACTTTCGCCCGGCGGCTAACGCGCTTCGACGTGGACCCCAGCGGAGAACTGACTAACTCCCAAGTCGTCTGGCAATTCGGACCTGGCGACTACCCCGATGGGCTCGTCCTCAGCGAAGACGGATCCTTTTGGGTCACCAGCATAGTTTCCAACCGTGTGATCCGCATCTCATCGGATGGCAGTACCGCCGAGCGCATTTTGGAAGACGCCGACCCTGCCCATCTGCAATGGACCGAGAACGCTTTCGTCAACAACAGCATGGGCCGTCCTCATTTGGATCAGCAGCCCGCGCCGTTCCTCCGCAACATTTCTTCCCTCGCCTTTGGCGGGCCAGACCTTTGTACGGCGTATCTGGGCTGCCTACTGGGTGAAGAGGTCTTTGCCTTCACGACGCCACATCGCGGCCAACGGCCGCTGCACTACGATTTCGAGATTTCTCCTCTTCTGCAAGCGCTGGATTTCTGATGGCTACCATTCCTTCCTTTGAAATTGCTGTTCTCCCGGGCGACGGCATCGGTGCCGAAGTGATCGGGCCGTGCCTGGTGGTGCTGCAAGCTGCCATTGATCGTGCTGGCGGTGGCTTCCAACTCCACTTCACTGAACTGCCGGCAGGGGCGGGGGAATACAAGCGCAGCGGGGTTGCTCTGCCACCAGAAACAATGGACGCTTGCCGGAAGGCCGATGCGATACTGCTCGGCGCCATGGGCTGGCCCGAGATCCGCTACCCAGATGGTACCGAAATCGCCCCCCAACTCGACTTGCGCACTGAACTTGGCCTCTTTGCCGGCGTGCGTCCGGCTCGGCTGTTGCCCGGAATTGCACCGGTCTTGGCTGATCCGCGTGCTGCAGAACTCGACTTCGTCATCATCCGAGAGAGCATCGAAGGGCTGTTCGCTCTGCGCGATGAAGGTGTGGTCATCGATGATGTTGAGGCGCGGGACACGATGGTCATCACGCGAAAGGTTTGCGAACCGCTGTTCGACTTCTCGCTCGACTACACGAGAAAACGTGCGGGACGCGGGGGGCGCAACAAGCTGACCTGCGTCGACAAGGCAAACGTCTTTGCCAGTATGGCGTTCTTCCGCAAAATCTTTGACGAACGCCATGCTCTAAACAGTGACGTTCATGCCGACCATGCCTATGTTGACGCCACTGCACTCAACTTGGTGCGGCGGCCCTGGGATCTCGACGTGATCGTCACCGAAAACATGTTTGGTGACATCCTTTCGGACCTTGCCGCAGGGCTGATCGGCGGCATGGGGTTTGCGCCGTCGGCCGATATTGGAGTTCGGCACGCCGTTTTTCAGCCGTGCCATGGGTCGGCACCTGATATTGCGGGCAGGGGCATGGCAAACCCGACAGCGACCTTTCTGTCTGGGGCGATGATGCTCGATTGGTTGGGCGATCGCCATGAATGTACTGCTGCAAATCGGGCGGCAGATATTCTGCGCAATGCGGTGGATGAGGCCTATCGCTCAGGGGCGCGGCCGTTCGAGGTCGGAGGGCGGCATGGTACCGAAGCGATTGCTCTAGCGGTGGCCGATGCCATCGGCGCAACCGCTGCGGCGCAATAGCCGTGCTCAAGCTCTGCACCCTCGGTGCCGGATATTTCAGCCAGTTCCACTACCGGGCATGGCAGAGAATCGATGAGGTCGACCTCGTGGGGATCTGCGACCGCGATGCGGCGGCGGCGGACGACATTGTTTCCCTTTTCCCGTCGGCGCGTCGCTATACCAGCCTTGAGACCATGCTCGACACTGAGCAGCCGGACGTTCTGGACATTATTGTCCCCCCGTCCTCTCACCTGGCCGCCATTCAGGCTGCAACCGCACGCGGCGTAAACGTAATTTGTCAGAAGCCATTCTGCGGCACGCTTGAACATGCGCGTGAAGCTGCCGAGCTTGCGCAACGAACGGGCACGACGCTGATCGTGCATGAGAACTTCCGCTTTCAGCCTTGGTACGGCAAGCTGCATGAGATGTTGCGGGCAGGTACACTTGGCGAGGTTTATGGAGTCACCTTCCGCCTCCGGCCCGGAGATGGGCAGGGACAAGATGCCTATCTCGGCCGGCAGCCGTATTTCAGAGAAATGCCTCGTTTTATGGTGCATGAGACCGGCGTCCATTACGTCGACGTTTTCCGGTATCTCTTCGGCGAGGTAAAGGCTGTTACTGCCAGGCTGCGTCGCATCAATCCCGTCATAGCGGGCGAAGATGCGGGGGTGGTGGTGCTCGAAATGGAGAGGGGAATGACGGCCACCCTCGATGCCAATCGGCTTTCTGACCATCCAGCTTCAAACCGGCGGCGCACCCTAGGTGAGATGCTCATCGAAACTCAAGCGGGAGCTATCGCGATCACTGGAGATGGCGAGATCATCCTGCGCCGGCATGGCGAAAATAGTTTCGAGCGCATCGAGTACGAGTGGCAAGATGTGGATTTTGGCGGCGATTGCGTCTATCGGACGCAAGCTGCTGCTACCGCCGCGTTGCTGGGGCACGAAGAGCCTGTCAATACGGCGTCGCAATATCTGATCAACCTGCGGATTGAGGAGGCGATCTATGAGTCCCATGAGCAGGGCCGAAGAATTGTCCTCGGTTGAGCACACCCATCCATCCGACCGGGCCAACCAGGCTGACATCGCCTATGCCGGGCTCAAGCGCCTTATCCTGGAGGGGGTCTTACCGGCAGGCGCGCAGATGTTGGAACAGGAGGCCGCAGCCCGTCTCAACATGAGCCGTACTCCGGTGCGCGAAGCCATGGTTCGCCTGCGCCAAGAAGGCATGGTTGAGATTCGCCCTCGGCATGGCATGCGTGTTTTGCCTGTGTCGGCGCGGGATATGGCGGAGATCTATGAGGTGCTAACCGCGCTTGAAGGTGCCGCTGCTGAGGCGGTCGCCCGCCAGGGGGTAGGGGCTCGCGCGATAGCCTCTTTGCGGTCCGCAGTGGCAGACATGGGCAAGGCTCTTGAAACGGGTGACCTGGAAAAGTGGGCGGAGGCTGACGAACGCTTCCACGCCCAGCTGGTGCAACTCAGCGGCAATTCTCGGCTTATTCAGATGGTCGGCCAGCTCTGGGACCAGGCGCATCGCGCGCGTATGCTAACCCTTAGATTGCGGCCCACCCCAACCAATTCTGTTGTCGAGCACGCGGCCCTTGTCGATGCCATCGATAGCGGGGATCCGGTGGCGGCTCGCCACGTCCATGAGGATCACCGCCGTCGCGCTGGCGAAATGTTAGTCCAATTGCTTGAGCGCTTGGGCCTTACGCAGTTGTGAGCCAAAAGCGTTGCACATCCTTGCGCAGGATCATGCTCGCAGTCTGAGCCTCAAACGCCTTGTAATGGGGCGAGGCCAGATGCGCTGTGAAGGCGGCATCGTCATCGTACACCTCATAGAGAAACAGGCGGTTCTCATTCGTGACGTCGATGCACACATCGAACTGTCGGCAACCCGGCTCGTTTCGCAGTGATGCTGCGGCATTCTCTGCCATTAGCGACATGAAACGATCCCGGTTACCGTCGACAAGTAGATCGACGGTAACCGCGAGCTTACCTTTGCTGCCTTCAGGCATTGGTGATCTCTTTAAGCAGCCCGAAGAATCCTTTTTTTCGAGTGCTGTTGATAGTCCAATCGACGGGTAATGATTGGAACCCATCCTCGTAGCGCTCGCGGTTCATCCGGTAATCGAAGTAGCCCCAAGACACGTTCTCGCCGATCGCCGCGAGGAAATTATTGTCCGGTTTGTCGAAGTCGAAGTGATCGTCTTCGTTAATCATCACAGGCATGGGGCGATAGTAGGGTTGAGCGCGATTGGCGCGGATCATCAGACGGACGCTGTCGGGATGGTGCGTCCCGTTGCCATGAAGCAGCAGAAAATCTGCGCTGCTCATGATCTTTTCGTTGACTGGTTTAGGATGAGCCAAGCTTGTGGAGACCATTAGGCGCCCACTCGGGGTGTTGAACTTCCCGGCAGAGTGTTCTTGCGCCAACTTGATCAACTCGTCTCCGCGCGCTGCTTCGATGTTGGGCTGAGCGAAAGGCAGGTCGACTTCGTTGCCAATTTCCAGCAGTACGTTGCGAGCGTCGTGCGCCGCCAGCCAGTCCACCATGTTGGTCACGGCGGCACGTACAGCTTCCTCGCTCTTAAAGATCCGAGTTTGTTTCCAGTAGAACAAGCCAAGGATGACCACCATCCCGAGTCTGTCGCACTCTTTGATAACTTGCTCCAGTCTGTCCAACCAAGGCTGCTTGAGACTGCCGTCGGCGTTGAATCCGGTTAAAATCCAGGGTTGGACAACGCTATATCCCTGCGGACTGCCCGCCTGCATGTTGATGCCGACCGCGTCGAGTCCGTGCGCGCGATAATCCTTGAGTGAGGCCAGGAACTCTCCGTTGTTGCGTTCGGCGCTGAATTCTTCGCCGTCCGGATACATCCACACGCCCCTGGTTGAGGGGTTTTCGTCATCTGACAACGCCTGAACCATTCGCGAATTGAAGAGGTGTCCTTCGATTGAAGAGCCCTTCCACGATTCCCCCGAGTGCGTAGGCGCACCGTTTATGAGGAACTTCGTTCCTTCGATCGACACAACAGTTTCGGTCATTAGCACCTCCCAGCTTAGCAATGTATGCATTACAGGATGCATAGATTTTCGCAAGGCGCTTTGTCGCTGTTTTTGTGAGCTATCTCTTGGCGGCACGGTGACCGTGCTGCGACGAGACGTTAACAGAGCAGCAACTATTGTAGATGATGGCCGGCAACTACACTGCTGATGGCTGGTTGAGGCGGCGTAGGCGACAGGGGAACGCCCTCCTAAACGCAAACGGCCCCTCACGGTGGAGGGGCCGAAAACACGGTGTGAGCGCTAAGGCTTACTTCGATTCATCGATCACCAGGATCACTTCGCCTTCAGCCGAAGTGGCCACGGCGACCACCTGGTCCGTGGTATAGGTGCCCAGTACGTCTGCCAGAGTACGACTAGCTTCCGCCAGCTTGGCCTCGAGCGCATCCAACTGTTTGGTCACTGTTTCAGCGCTAACAGCCTGCTCCAAGGCAGCAGCGTTCTCACCAGCATTGCCGCGAAGCTCTGCAAGCGTGACGACCTCAAACTCAAAACTGGTTCCATCGAGAGCTTCGATATTGTCGATGGTAGTGGCTGAGCTGAGCAGATCGGAGATGATCTGTCCGTAGTTCAACTGGCCATCGGCATTTGCGGAGGCATTGCCGCCTGCGTTGCTATGAGCGGCCGCGTTCGCCGCGCCATTGCCATTCCCACCGGCATTGCTGTTGGCGTTGGCATTCCCATGACCGCCTGCGTTCGAGTTTGCCGAACCGCCCGCATTACTGTTGTTCCCGCCGTTGCCATTGCCGCCTGCATTGCTGTTAGCGTTTGCATTGGCATTGCCGCTAGCGCCCGCATCAACACTGGTGCTGCCAGCGTCAACGAAAACGGTACCTGCAGCGTCAATCGCAGCCCCCGAATTGCCCTGGGCCAAGGTTGCGGTGGATGCAGAGGCCAGAAGCGCTGTTGCGGCGAAAAGCTTGGTGAAGGTCTTCATATTAGGTCTCCTCAGAGAGGTTCACTGCCCCCCGGCAGAGCCACATAACGAGTACCGGAGTCCGTGATTGCTGCCACGCGTGGGGTCATTTCGTGGCTTACCTACGGCCGGGTTGCCTTATTTGTTCCTGCGCGGAATTTATTCACCGTGAAACCGCATCAATGAAGCCGCGTTCGCCCAAAGCTCCTGATGGTTGGGAGCGACCGGGCCAGTCGCTTGTTGATCTTCCCATCTCCTCCAAGCGGCTGGCCGCGTCGCCCCAATGAGAGAAGCGCAGAACAGCGAAAGGCCCGGCAATGCCGGGCCTTCTCTGATCCGTTGAGGATGGTTCGACGCTTTACAATAGCGTCGACGTCAATCTACATCAGTTGCTGATGCTATCCGCGCCGCTGTCATCAGCGTCAACCGTACCCTCAATCACGCCTTCACCGATCCCAGGGAAACGATCGTCATCCATGCACTCGTCGACGGGGATTTGACCGTCCTCGAGCTCACCGTCGTCGTCTCCGGTACCGACGCCATCTTCATCCACGAGGGACTCGCCCATTGGAGTGGCAACGCCGCTCTCGGTTTCAACACCTTCCGTGTTGATAGGGCAATCATCCATGACTGGCGTAAGCGGGGCGAGCACAACGGCGGTCTGGGCGAAGGCTGCGCCAGAGGCGCCAATGGAGAGGGCTGCTGCAGTTACAATTGCGAAAATAGACGACTTCATGGTGGTTTACTCCAAATGATGTTTAGCGGGTCCGCCACCCCTTGCAGATTGAACGCGCTTCTTTGGGATTCGATCCACCCACCAAGGTCGCCACATGCTGAACAGTCTGTCTGACTATTCTGGTGATCTAATGTAATCTTGTTGCGTACCCACCGCCGCGCTCTGCAACTACCACCCACGATAGTCATTGAATCAGCGGACCGAAACGTCCCTTGGTCCGAGGGTGGGCCGCTCTCGATTTGATCTCCAGGCGGCCCGCCTTTCCGGCTCAGAGATTGTAGTCGAAGATGAAATACCCGAATGTGAAGTCGGGCACCGTAATCCAGATGCTACCGTTCGCCCGAGGGACTTGATGCGGAAGGCGTTCGCCTGCACCGCAACGGATGATAGTTTTGGTACACCGACCCGTCTAAGCGGGTCTGCGGGTTGTCATAGCCGCAGGCATATCAACCGCCGAGCTCGCTACGACGAACCATCCTGCAGTACCGCCAACGGCGGGCTGCTGAAGCTGTTGCCGAGGCCGAAGTTCCAACAGTTTGAGCTACCTAGCTCCCGGTGCGCAAACCAGCGGCAGTCCGGTTCGGCGTCGTCCTCGCTTGGCTCTGCGATGGAATGATTCAAGCGCGCGTTGCGTTGGCGTCACTGCAACCATGGGAACATGGCGGCGTTCCGCAGCGTATCGAGGCCTGTGTGCCGAGGAGTGGCTTGTCGATGCTGTGGCCGACCGGCACCGCGCTCAGCATCGACTTAGAGGGACCGAAATGGCTTACAGAAACCTGCTCCTGACCAGCACCAGCCTCGCCTTTCTTCTAGTTGCTCCCGGCCATGCGCAAACCACGGACCCTTTCACGCTGGCGTTCGAGAACTACCTTGCTGCGCAAGAAGCGGGAGACCCCGCTGTAATGGCAAGTGCCGAGGCAGCGATGCAGCAGGAGTGCATCGTTGCTGGCTTTCCGACGCTGGAATCGTGTCTCGAGCACCTGCAAACAGCAGCAGACGCCGCCGAAGCGCAGTTCCGGGTGGACCTGGATGCAAGGTTGGCGCAGTACCAGCAGGCACTGGACCTTGTCGCTGCGGGCGACTTCGCCGCTGCGCAGCCGCTCGCCGATCAATCTGCGGCCGAGATTCAGCAGCTGTGCGAAGCACAGGGCTATCCCAGCATCGAAGCCTGTATCGGGCAAAGTCTGCCTCCGCTGCCGGAGGCGCCAGCTGAACCCGCCCCTGAGCCAGCACCGGAACCGACACCTGAACCAACTCAAGCCGAAACTGCCGATGAGGCGGCGGCCCCCACGGAACCAGCCTCCGCAGAAGAGCCCGCACCTGCACCCGCCGACGTCCAAGTTGCCGACCCACAGGTGGGCGCCGAGGCAGAGTTCCAGACCAGGCTTGACGCTGCGCTAGGCCAGTATCGGCAAGCATTAGACCTTGCTGCTGCGGGCGACTTCGCCGCTGCGCAGCCGCTCGCCGATCAATCGGCGGCCGAGATTCAGCAGCTGTGCGAAGCAGAGGGTTATCCCAGCATCGAAGCCTGTATCGGGCAGAGTCTGCCTCCGTTGCCGCAGCCGGCATCAGAACCCGCCCCCGAGCCAGCGCCGGAACCGGCACCTGAAACCACTCAGGCCGAAACTGCCGAAGATCCGGCAGCCCCCACGGAACCAGCGCCCGTCGAAGATCCCGTACCCGCACCCGCCGATGCCCCGGTAGCCGACCCACAGGTAGTCGTCGAGGCAGAGTTCCAGAGCAGGCTTGACGCTGCGCTAGGCCAGTATCGGCAATCATTGGACCTTGCCGCTGCGGGAGATTTCGCCGCTGCGCAGCCGCTTGCCGATCAATCGGCGGCCGAAATCCAGCAGCTCTGCGAAGCAGAGGGCTATCCGAGCATCGAAGCCTGTATCGGGCAAAGTCTGCCTCCGCTGCCGGAGCCGGCATCAGAACCCGCCCACGAGCCAGCGCCGGAATCTGCACCTGAACCAACTCAAGCCGAAACTGCCGAAGATCCGGCAGCCCCGCCGGAACCAGCCTCTGCAGAAGAGCCCGCACCTGCACCCGCCGATGTCCCAGCTGCCGACCCACAGGTGGACGTCGAGGCAGAGTTTCAGACCAGGCTTGACGCTGCACTAGGTCGGTATCGGCAAGCAGTGGACCTTGCTGCTGCGGACGATTTCGCCGCTGCGCAGCCGCTTGCCGATCAATCGGCGGCCCAGATCCAGCAGCTCTGCGAAGCCGAGGGCTATCCGAGCATCGAATCCTGTATCGGCCAAAGTCTGCCTCCGCTGCCGGAGGCGCCAGCTGAACCTTCCCCTGAACCCGCCCCCGAGCCAGCGCCGGAACCGGCACCTGAGCCAACTCAAGCCGAAACTGCCGAAGAGCCGGCAGCCCCCACGGAACCAGCGCCCGTCGAAGATCCAGTACCTGCACCCGCCGATGCCCCGGTTGCCGACCCACAGGTGGACGCCGGGGCAGAGTTCCAGACCAGGCTTGACGCTGCGCTAGGTCAGTATCGGCAAGCACTGGACCTTGCTGCTGCGGGCGGCTTCGCCGCTGCGCAGCCGCTTGCCGATGAATCGGCGGCCCAGATCCAGCAGCTCTGCGAAGCCGAGGGCTATCCGAGCATCGAAGCCTGCATCGGGCAAAGTCTGCCTCCGTTGCCGGAGGCGTCAGCTGAACCCGCACCTGAGCCAGTGCCTGAGCCCGGCGAAGAGCCGGCAATCTCGTCGGAAGCTGCAGCGGATGAAGGATCGGAGCCAACTGGACAACCCGAGATCGCTGAGCCGGAACTGGACGGCGAAACCGATTCTGCTTCAAGGCTGAATGCCGCACTGGGTCAGTACCAGCAGGCACTGAATCTAGCCGCCACTGGCGACTTTGCCGCCGCGCAGCCTCTCGCTGACCAGTCGGCAGCTGACATCCAGCAGCTGTGCGATGCAGAAGGCTATTCCAGCATCGAAGCCTGTATTGGGCAAAGTCTGCCTCCGTTGCCGCAGGCACCAGTGGACGCTGCCCCGCAGGTACTGCCGGAAACTATGGACGTGGCTGACCCGGGAGCCGCTGAAGAACAAACGCCTGCCGAAGAATCTGCCGCCAGTGGAGAACCGGAACCTGCACCCGTCGAAGAGCCCGCACCGGCTGCAGCCGATGTACCAGCCACCAATCCGCAAGTGAATGATGCGACCCAGGACCAGACCGCCCTTGATGCCGCGCTGGAGCAATACCAAGAGGCTTTGGACTTAGCCGCTGCTGGCGACTTTGCCGCCGCGCAGCCGCTTGCTGACCGGTCGGCGGCCGAAATCGAACAGCTCTGCGATGCGGAGGGCTACCCGAGTATCGAAGCCTGCATCGGGGCGGGCTTGCAGCCGCTCCCGCAGCCTCCCACTGCAGAACCCGCACCCGCCGAGGAGCGCTCACCAAGCGAAGAACCAGCAGTTCCGCAGGAAGCTGCACCGGCCGGTGAACAGTTTGCTGATCCACTCGATCAGGCGGAGGCAGACATCAATGCTGCCGTGGCACGATATAATGCAGGCGCCGCGCTGCTATCGAGCGGCGATCCTGGCGGGGAACAGGACATGGAAGCGGCTTCTGCCAGGCTCCAGCGGGTCTGTGATCTGCTTGGCTACGCGTCCATCGAGGAGTGTGCCGCCGATTATGGCCTCTCCCTATCAGTGCCGTCCCAGTCGCCGCGCCCCCAGGGCACGCCAGTGGTCGGAGCAGATCAACCGGTGACCGAAACTGTCGTTGAACAGCTTCCCGCGCAAGTGGCGCCGGAAGAAGCGGCGCCACTCCTCGACAGTCAGAAGCAGTTCATACCGGTCCCCGCCACCGTCGCGCCTGGCGCTCCAACGCCTGAGGAGGTACCGCAACAGGCGGTACCTGTCGCGCCCCCGCCCGCCAACGATGTACAGGCGCAGGCGGCGATTGCACCCACTGCGCCAGTCTCGGTAGTAGCCGAACCCGGTGAGGAGATCGCGTCGAGCGCTGTCGTTTTCACGCCTCCTCAGAACGTCACCATCATCAACCAGAACAGTGTCACCAACACTTCCACGGTAAACAATTCGACGGTGAACAATACGACCGTGAACACGACCATCGACAATTCAGTCGACCAGTCGGTAAACATCGGCGTTGAGGCCTTTATCGATCAGTCGATCGAAGACAACTCGGTGAATGTCGAAACCAACCTCAACCGCCGCCCTCCCGCCGGTGCACTGTTCGGTGAACTGTTCGGTGATCCTGATGACAGCCGGGGGGCTGAAACTGCCGAACCATCCTCCGTTGGTTTCGTGTTCCAGCTGGGATCGCAGGTCGTGATTTCCAACCCTAACCAGGAGCGAAGCCGCATCTTCGATCCGCAAACGGATGAAATCTTTTACGAGCGTCTGTCGGGAAACCGCATTCGCGAGTCCATCCAGAGGCCGGATGGCGTCCGTATCATAACCATTCGGGACGGGGACGGCAGCGTTCTTCGCCGCTCGCGCATCAGTCCCGAGGGCGAAGAAACCATACTTGTTTATGGTCGCCTGGACGTGCCTGTCCAGGTCGAGACGAGCCTCGATCAAGGGGAGTATGGTGATTCCGGAGGTGCATTTGCCTTTGACAGCTGGCAGGACCCAGCGGAAACGCTGCCGCCGCTCCGCCTGACCATTCCCGCTCGGGAATACGTTCTTGACGCCGACGAGGCGAGCCAGGTCGAAATTGAAGTTTTCCTCAGTTTGCCGCCTGTCGAGCCGGTGCGCCGGATTTACTCGTTGGAAGAGGTTAAGCACTCGGCACGGGTTCGAGACACTGTCCGCCGCCTTGAAATTGGAGATCTGACCTTTGACACAGGAAAGGCAACGGTTTCCCGCAGTCAAGTGGACCTGTTGCGTGACATTGCCAGTGCGATGCTCGACCTTCTTGCCGAGAACCCCGCTGAGACATTCCTGATCGAGGGACACGCGGATGCCCCAGGATCCGAAGTGTTAAACTTGGAGCTGTCCGATCTGCGGGCTGCCACAGTCGCGAAGATCCTTACCGAGTTCTACGACGTTCCGCCTGAAAACCTGACAACGCAAGGCTACGGCGAATCCTTCCTGAAGGTTCGCACCGAGATGTCCGAACGTCTCAACCGTCGTGTAACCGTGCGGCGGATCACGCCGCTCATAACCGTCGCGGGGCAGTAGCAGACGGCAAAAGCGCTCTCCGACTTGAACTCGCACAAGTAGGAGCCGGGTTGTGCCAGCTCTAGCCCCTGCTCACATGTAAGCTCGGCTCAGCGCGCCCGAACCTCCCGCGCGGCATTGCCACAGGAACGGGTGACCTGATGTATGTGGATGGGGGGAGGGACATATAGTCAAGTTCCTACCGCAGACTGGAGCCGCTGCTTGGTTTGATTGGAGTTTGGCGCTCGGGTGGCTCCCGGTGACATAGTCCCCGGTCGGCGTTGGTCACGCAGGAGGTCTGGCCCACACGCACTTTGGACACTCTTGACGCTGCTGCGTCCGATCCGGAGACTCTCGGCCTGGGCGGGCTCCGATAACGGCTCTTGCACGGAAGGAAATGAGATGCGCCTTCGATCCACCCTCTGGGGAGTGCTGGTCGTTGGACTCTGCGGTCCGGCACAGTCACAAAATAGTCTCGCCTCCGATGTCGTCACCTTCCTGCTCCGACAAGTGGATCCTGGCTCAGAGGCCGACATCTGTCTCGCGGCCGAGGCGGACTGCGTCGCTCGCGCTCAGGCAGAAGCTTTCGATTTGTCAGTAACCTTCGGCTTCGACACCGCCGTCCTGACGGCGAGCGCACGAGAAAATCTCGCGCAAGTGTCAGCGGCCCTGAACACCGAGGATCTTGTTGAGGCCGATATCATCATCGAAGGTCACACCGATGCTCAGGGACCTGAAGGCTACAATCAGTTGCTCTCAGAACAACGTGCTCAGGCAGTGGCCGACTTTCTGCACGAGGCAGGAGTTGCGGCTGACCGCATGACCGTGTTCGGAATAGGCGAGGCGGCGCCGCGCGTGTTCGATCCCTTCGACCCTGACAATCGGCGCGTAGAACTGCGACTCGCCCTGGAGTAATCGTTGCTGGCGATCGGCATGGTACCGATCATCGAACGGTGAAGGCTGCCACCGACAAGGTGGCGCGGATCTGCCGGCGTTCCAGTTCGGACTCGAGCGCTTGAAAAATCTGGCGGACCGGCTGCGCCGCCACTTCCGCCATGCTCGTGAGGGCAGTCGGGCTGACGACTGAAACCATCAGCTGCGGCGTGTCGCCCGATCCGGAGAATTCAACAGGTGGAGCAGAGCGCGTCGCTCCTTCCGCCTCCGCCACGTACTCTGCGAGCTTGATGGCTGTCCCGTCGTGATTGACCAGCAAAAGATAAACCCATTCGGTCGGCGCACCGGGGACCGATGCGGTCACCGTCGCGCCACTTGCAATCTGGCGCGACGAAAGCTCAAGAGTGGGACCAGTAGCCGGATACCCGGTCCAGTTCTGCATCGCCTCGAGAACGGTGCACTGGGCGTCTGAAACGACCGTTGTGGAAAGCGGTACCAAGGTGCCCATTTGCGCGCGCAACTCCTTAGCAAAGGCAGCGATGGTCCTCGCTTGCCCATAGCCCGTCACCTGGACGAGGCCATCCGGTCCGGTTCCCACATCGGCGGCAAAGCACTCCTGCGTGGAATAACCCCGAACCATTTCGGCGACCTCCGCCAGGGTGGGGGGCGTAACCGGCCTCGCTGCAATTGCTCCAGGGAATGGTCCGGGGGCTGCGAAAACCTGACGTGATATGGGAGCCGCCTGATTCCCTGCGTTCTCAACCCTATCTCGGTCGCGACCGAGCGCGTTTCCCCCAACCTCGTCGGCGGCCGCAGTCCGCGCCGTCGGCAAAACCGCATCGGCACGATCGCCGGCCTTAACAAATTGAATGGTGACGGTGCGGACCGGGCCTGCCGTTTGCGTCGTCGCGATTGTGGGGGCGATAGTCTCGCTCAGCGTCGGCGATACGTTCGGCGCGGCGACGGCCCCGGCATCAATTCGCTCGGCCTCGACCTGTTCTGCTGCAGGCACCGTGCTGGGAGGAGCTGCGGCCAGTACTGCCTCGTCTGCAGCTACGACGGAGACGTTCGGCACGGACTGGTCCGCAACGGCGGTCGGCAGCTCATTGGCGACCCTCTCCGAAGTGTCCAGAGCCTCGGCTAGGCTGGATCGAAGCTCGGCGTCCGGACGCAGAACGGGCAGTGATGCCGCAAGGTCCGTTGTGACCCCACCGGCAGGAGAGACTGTAGTTGTTGAGGGGGCAAGCGTGGCCGCGGTTACAGTAGCGGCAGGCATCGGCGTACCCTCGGGACTTGCCTCCGCAAAAGGGCCCGCGGTCTGGCTGATCTGAGGGGAGGCAGCGGTCAGCATTGTCGAAGGAGGATCCGCGCGGAGCGGCGGCGGCAGCGCGGCCATTGGATCGGAAGAGACGAGATCGGCGACCTCCCCCTGTGGCGGCGCCTTCGCCTCTGTTGACGCGTCGAGTGGAGAGATGGCCTCTGGTACAGCTACAAGCTTGGCAGACCTGGCTCGCTCAACTGGGCCGAAGGCATTGTCCTCGATCGGAAGGGCCTCTGCTTTCTCCACCGGCAATGGCGTCGATCTTTGCTCAGCAAGAGCGGAGGCTATAGGAGCTTGGGAAGCTGTTGATGGCAGCTGCGCCGTGTCCAGGGGCAGTAGCGTGTCATAAATTAGGCGGTCTGGAGGAACTGAAGGCGGGAGACTGGAGACGGCAGCGGGTTCGAGAGGAGCGGCGGAGTCAGATAGTGCGAACCCAGGTGCGAGGGTCGATACGGCGAAAGGCGCAGCCATGCCGGTTTCGATCACGGTCGCTGAGCTTTGCTGAGCGCTGGCAGGCGCGCTTTGAGCGGAGGTGATGGGGCGCGCGACACCGACCGGCTCCTGCGGGCCCGACGCCGAGCTGCGGTTGACCGGCGTCGCCTCGAGGAATTCGTCCGATTGCAGGGGGTTGACGAAGGATGTATCGAGCGGCGCGATGGAAATTTGAGTCTCTTCGGGTAGCGGCGGCAGCTGTGGCAAGGCGCTCAAGGTGAGTGCGGCGAAGGCGCCATGGATGACCACCGATCCGGCGATTGAGGGCAGCCAGGGGAGACGGCGGTCGGTCACGTTCATGGTCCAGACGCCTCGACAGGCGCCCCGCTGGGACGGGCGGTGACCAGCCGCACAGAAATACCCGCTTTCCCGATCCGCGCTATCCTCCCCAGTAGCGAGCCGGCGGGGCTGGCTGGTGGTACGAGAATATTGAGATGACCCTCGGCAGCAGCCGCCGCCGCCCGAACCGCCTCGACAAGGTCCGCATCGGAGATAGGGACACCGTCCAACAGGAGCTGGCCCTCGTTTGTCATGGCCAGTAGGGGGCGGGGTAGGCGCGTGTCGGGTAGTTCCATCACCTCGGGTGGCGAGATGCCGAGCTCGTCCTCCTCGACGATCGTGCCAGCCACCAAAAAGAACAAGATAAGCAGCAGTACAATGTTGATGGTGGGCAGCGCGAAATCAAGTTCGGCGCGTGTCTTGCGGTTGGGCGGGGCAATGAGGTCCAACGGAGTAGTCATGGCTCCAGCGCCTGGGGCGGTACCAGCCGCACATACGCAAACGACTCTCGGCGAAACACATCCAGCACAGCGACGAGGTCCTGCGTCGTCGCCGTGGCGCCAGCCGTCACCAGAGCTTGAGTGAACCCGGCGCGGATAGCGCTGGCAACGCTTTCCGGCAATGCAGCGAGTGGGACCTTTTCGCCGTTTAGGCGTGCATAGCCATCTCCCACCGAGACCACCAACTCCGACCGGACCGGCTCGTCCCCAGGGGCCGCCTCCTCAACCGCAGCGGCATCAGCAGTGACGGGTAGGAGGAAATACGGGGCAGTTTGAGATGAAAGCATGAAGAAGATCAGGAGAAGGAACATGACATCGACCAGCGGCGTCATAATGAACCTCGTCCAGCGCTTCGGGCGGGGCCGGAGCAGGGCAATCATCGGTTCATGCCGCTTGCCTCAGCTGACTCGGTCACCTGGGCGATCGCGATTTCCATGGCAGCGCGTTCTCGCTCGACACGGTCCTCCAACCATTGCGAAAGGAAGTAGAAGGGAATGGCGACTGCAAGTCCCAACGCAGTAGTGATAAGGGCGATCCAGATACCATCGGCAAGAGCGGCGGGATCTGTGGCGCCGCCGCCCCGAGACACTTCACCGAACGCGCCAATCATGCCGAGGACGGTCCCCAGGAGTCCCAGCATAGGGGCTGCTTGCACAATGGCATCGAGAACACGCAGATGACGTCCAGAAGCATCGAGGGTCTGGGTTGCAAGCAGGACCGCCGCCTGCTGCGCCTGTCTCGGTGCGCGCGGAGCCTCGAGGAGCGCCGCCATCGCGGCAAAGACGACGACCGACAACGCCGAGTGGTCGTGTTCGACGATCTCAAGCGCGTCGGCTCTTCCACCAAGGCGCCACGCCTGAATGGCGCGTCGTGCGACTGCATGCCTGCCAATGCCCAGGCGCGAGAACTGCACCACCTTGACGATAGTGGTCGCCAACGCAACGATCGAACAGAAGAGCAAGGCAATGAAGACCGGTGCGCCGATGGTCCACAATTGCGAAACAAGGATGTCGGTCACTCCGCTCGAACTCCTTGTCCCGCGTTAGAAGCTCCAGGGGAACTCGATGTCAGTCAAAGAGGATGGCCGCAGGGCGTCTTCGCACACTGAGCCCGCCTCTGCCTCGTCGGTGACGCATTCGCCGTATTCGTTGATAGCGATGGCTGAGATATCCTCGCATGCAAGGGCGTCTAAAGCGAACTGCTGAACTTTGGGACGGCCTTGGGGAAATGAGCCGAACTCGAAAGTGATCAGGGTGGCTACGCGCCCCTCGGCATTGACCACCGTCATGCTGTAGGAACTTTGCGTGATCGCGATCCCTGTGTCGTTCTGCACTACGAACGACAGCTGGCAAGAGCCGTCCACCGTCTCTGCATTATTCAACTGGAACCGTAGTGGCCCACCCGGCGTCGCCTGCTCGAGTGTCGGCGACATCTCTGCCTCGGCTCTCTGAGCGAGCACCGGGCTAGTCGATGTGGCGAGTGCCGCGAGAATCAAGGCGAAAGGCGCAAGTTTTCCCATGAGCATGTGACCTCCTCTGTGAACATCGTAAACGATGGGTCGCATCGCCAGCGACTATATAGAAGAATAAGCTACTCCGAAATGGCGCGCCAGCACCGATTCTTCGCAGGCGCTGCCGTCTCGTGGCAACCACATCCAAATCATTGCAGAGAAAGCAGCGCAAAGAGTTGGCGCGGGTTGCTGCGCAATACCTTTGTTGACCCGTGATAGCTCTTCAAACCTGAGCCGTCTGAATTGGTGTAGCAGGCCAGCGCAACTCGGGCCATTACCCCGCAGGAGCACCTTAATCTCTCGCTAACCGTAACCTGGTCTACTGCGGGTTGAGGGCGGGACCTCGCGTCAGTTCCACCCCAATTCTTCACGGACAGGGCTTTGGCCCAGGGACGCAATTTTGATTGAGCAGCCAGAAAGTGCCGCATTTAAGCGGACGCCTCGCGAGCAGAGCGCTAGCGCATATTTGCCACTTGTGGGCACAACACCAATCGACATCACCGCCGTCAGCGACCAACGCTGCCGCTGGCCAGTGGATGCAGACAAACAGCATGGAACAAGCTCAGCTTGGACCTTCTGCGGGATGCCGGTTTCACATCATCGCTACTGCGAAGCTCACGGTGACATGGCCTACAAGAAGGCGCCTCGGTAGTCTTCCAGGGATGCGGATGACGCAGCGCTACCATGGGACCGATGATGAGGACGATGTCGCGACAGATGCTGTAAGGGGTATCCATCAACAGCAAGACTCGCATCCTCAAGATCGGGGGCTGGGATTCGGAGAGGCAGGACCGCCGGCGGGTATGCGTGCGTAAGGCGACCTGTCTTGGAGACGATCCCGGAAAGTCACCAAGACGTTGATGGTGGGCCCCCACTCCGGATGCTCATTCTCGAGGCTCTCCAATCTGCTCCGGTTGTCATCGAGCCAGCGCTCAATCTCATCCAGGTCGCCCGGACTTATTCCAGCTGACACCAGATTCCAGCTCCGGACTTGCATGCGGTAGGTTCTGATGAATTGTTCCGCCGCAGTTCGCTCCATAATCCTTTCCACTCATCAGGAGTTGGCGAGGCCAGCAACCTTCAGAAACCCTTCATATAGGCACACGACCGCGCGACTACGAAGGCGTAGGCCGCCTAACTTTTTTGAAAGCTCAAGAGCGGCTTGCCCAATGGACCACCTCCCGAAGCAATGTGGCACGCCAAATAATGTGCAGCCGCCGATCTTGTTCCCGGGCGTGCAGCGAATGGCTTTCGGAGGGATCACAAGAGGACTTGTACTATCCGGAGACAACTGATCGGTGCGAACAGTGCTGCAAGTTTGTAACCACTTTGTACCCGAAGCCTCGCTCGCAGTCGGTTCACCGCGAAAACGTAGCATGTACGCTTTATTTGCCTGGTGGGGCTATCCGCTGAAAGGTGAATGGCATGGCGGTGTTAATCTTGCACTTCCGACACTCGTAAACGGTGCTTCCTTCTCCTTTCGTCCGATAGCCTACGAACCGCACCCGGAAATATGAGGCTGTTGGGTTCGCAGCTCAGGCTTAGAAACGCTGCTGGCCCGCTCCGCAGCGAACCCGATAGCACCGAAATGTCTATGCTGCTAACGCGGTGCGCTGCGGGTTGCTAGTGGCTGATCTGGCCCAAGAACGTCCTGGTTCTTTCGTTCTGAGGTGAGGAGAAAAAGCTTTCTGGTTCCCCAACTTCGACGATCTCACCTTTGTCCATGAAAATTACGCGATCTGCCACCTTGCGCGCGAAGCCCATCTCATGGGTCACCACGAGCATCGTCATACCGTCGTTTGCCAAATCAATCATGGTGTCGAGCACTTCATTGACCATCTCTGGGTCCAGAGCCGAAGTAGGCTCGTCAAACAACATGATCTTTGGGTTCATGCAGAGTGCTCTAGCTATGGCCACCCGCTGCTGCTGGCCTCCGGAAAGTTGAGCCGGGTATTTGTCAGCCTGCTCCGGAATGCGGACCCGGTCGAGATATCTTCGTGCTGCCGCTTCCGCATCTGCTTTCGAAGAGCCCCGTACTCTAACCGGCGCCAACATGCAGTTCTCCAGCACCGTCATATGGGGAAACAGGTTGAACTGCTGAAAGACCATGCCGACGTCGCGCCGTACTTTCTCGACGTTCTTGGGTCCGGCGGTCAATTCGATGCCGTCGACAATGATGGTTCCACCCTCAACCGTCTCCAGTTGGTTGATGCAGCGGATGAGGGTAGATTTGCCGGATCCAGACGGACCACACACGACAATTCTCTCGCCGCGAGCGACCGTCAACTCTACAGCTTTGAGGGCGTGGAAATCTCCATACCACTTCTCAACGTTCACCATTCTGACAGCGGGATCTGCGGCATGCTCGCCGGGCTTTGCGTCGGCTGTCTTACTCATGAGCTAAGTCCCGCTGTCATTGACATCTGTTCTACTGACCCGAAACGACGAACTCAGGCAGCGGACCCCCAACCCACTCCTCATGCAGAGCATTGAGGCTTCCGTCCTGCTTAACGCGGGACAGGAAATCGTTGATATGGGCGAGTAGCTCGTCTGAACCAGGTCGAACGGCGATCGCCTGGCTCTGCTGACGTAGCGAGAACTTGGTGTCAAACCGACCCGGCGCCATTTCGTTGAGCTGGCTGATCACCACGTTGGAGGCGCCCATCAGCGGAGTCTGTCCCGAGAGCAGTGCCTGTACCGCGGTGGCATCGTCATCGAAGCGCTGAATGTTAGCATCCTCTGGTGCGACTTCAGTAATCGAGGTGTCCTGTGTAGATGCGCGTGCGACAGCAATGCTGTGGCCCGCCAGGTCCTCAGGGCCGCTTACCTCCAGGTTGGCGTCTCCGTAAACGAAGATCTCAATGCCGGCGTAAGGGTCGGAGAAGTCGACCTGTTCGGCTCGCTCTGGCGTAATGCCGAGGGAAGCGACGAGGACGTCGACCTGGTTGGACAGGAGATACGGAATTCTATTCGGCCCGGTTACCGGCACGAGATTAACTTCGACGCCCAGGTCCTCTGCGAGCATCCGCGCCACATCAGCATCGTAGCCATCAGGATTGCCCTGCGCGTCGAGAATACCGAAAGGGGGGAAGTCCACGAGCAGACCGACGTTCATCGTACCCCGCTCCTGTATCTCTTCGGGCGTCTGTGCTGCAGCAGGTGTCGCCAGCAATCCAGCAGTTATAGCCACTGCTCCTGCAAGCCCGGCGAGGTTCTTGATCAGTTTCATTCAATCTCTCCCTAGTTGATGTTATTGCCGGTCACCGCGCCGTAGCCACGGCGAACCGGCCCTCCAGGTGCCGGGCCCACATCGAGAGTGGCCAGCACAAGACAAAGTACAGCGCTGCAACCAGCGAGAATACGTACAAAGGCTGAAAAGTCGCATTGTTTATAATCTGCCCGGCGCGCGTCAGCTCGACGAACCCGATGATCGATGTCAGCGAGGTGCCCTTGATCAGTTGCACCAGGAAACCCACGGTAGGCGCGACCGAAATCTTGGCGGCCTGCGGAAGTATCACAAAGGCCATTTTGTCACGATAGCCTAGCCCTAGCGCCCAACTCGCTTCGGACTGACCCGGCGGCACCGCCTCAATGCAGCCGCGCCAAATCTCACCCAAATACGCGCTCGCATGCAGGGTTAGAGCCACAGCAGCTGCTATCCACGGGTTGATGCCGATACCAAAAATGTTCAGTCCGAAGAACACCAGGAATAGCTGCATCAGAAGTGGAGTGCCTTGGAAGATGCGGATGAATGCAAGAGCCGGATATCGGAGTATGCCAACTGGTGAGACTCGCCCCAAAGCGACAGCTAGCCCCCCAACAGCCCCACCGGCGAAAGCGACCGCTGATAGGGCCAGGGTCCACTGCACCGCCCACACGATGTAGAGAACCTCGTTAGGACCAAAGGGTCTGAACATCGTGTCCCTTCTCCTATCGCGCCAGAGGGTAGCGGAAAGCTGTCCGCTCGATGAAGGAAAACAGGCCAGCGAAGGCGAGCGAAAGTATGAAGTACATCACGGTAATCACGAGATAGACCTCAAAAGCAGCAAAGGTGGTGGCCTGTATGTTATTGCCGGCTGCTGCCAGATCGGTCGCAGAGATCGCCGACACGACGGACGATGTCAGCATCAGATAAATGAATTGGCTGGTGAGAGCGGGATAGATCGTCCGAACTGCCGGCTTAAGGATGATGTAGCGGAAGATCTGATGACCCTTGAGTCCCAGCGCTCTTCCGGCCTCAACCTGGCCGCGACTGATGGATTCAATACCTGCCCGCACGATTTCTGTTGCATAGGCACCGACGTTGACCGAGAGCGCGACAAGGGCAGCAGTGTTGGGGTCAAACCGAATGCCCAAGGCTGGCAAGGAGAAATAGATAAAGAAAATCTGGACGAGGAAGGGCGTGTTTCTGATGACTTCGATGTAGATGTTGACTAGCCATACTAACGGCTTTGGACCGGCGGTTTTTGCAGCAGCGCAGGGAACCGCGATTAGAGTGCCGAACAGGATTGCCCCGAGGCTCAGCTGGATCGTTATCCAGGCGCCATAAACCAACTGATCGAAATTGTTGATCACCGGCGCAAAGTTGAACTGATACCCCAAAGCCCGAACTCCTCCCGCGCATCGCGCAAGCGCTTCATCAAGCGTAGCGTGGGTATGTATCCTCTTAGAGCTCGCGGCAAGAGCATGCTAGGTGTGAAATCAGCCGTGAACGAAGAGCGCCGCTGAGTGTCGACAAGGCGTTGGTGCCCGGCCTTATCCAGCGGGAGCCAATTCATCGCGAGCAGGTCGGCTTCATCCAAGTACTCCGCAGGTTGTGGCTGAGTTGTAAGGCCAGTTCGTGCCACAATGATGCGTTCTGAAGCATAGGCTCCGACCACTTGGGCTGCTACTCCGAGTACGTCGTATGTCGGCCCTCCGGTGAGGGAAGACAACGCTCCGTCAGCACGGGTCATCAGTTCTGTTTGGGTAAGCTGAGCTCGGTCCACGGGAGCCAAAAGGAACAGTACTCCGGCCATCGTTGCCGCGAGCAGGTTTCGAACGCTCGGGGTACGGCAGATCCTTGCTAGGGCTTGTATGAGGCCCAGGAGACGGTTAACGTCCCGATGTTTGCACATATGTGCAAAGGGAGGGCTACAAACATAATCGGGGCTGTGGCAGGTCCCATTCAGGAGGGGCGCAGCGTTAGAAGCGTTCGCGTCGAGGAGGAAAGCAATGAAGACACTTCGTTCGAAATTCGTGCTGCCAGTACTTGCAGCAGCAGCGCTGGCAGGGGCGACCGGCGCCCAAGCGCAGGATTTGACAATCGCTTCGTCCATGCCGGCACTGGAGTTTCCGTTCTTCGTCCATATGCAAAGCGCATTGTCAGAAGAGGCCGAAACGATTGGCGGCATTTCGCTCATCGAAACTGACGGTCAGAACCAGACCACCAAGCAGACCGCTGACGTTGAGGCGGCGATCATTCAGGGTGTCGACGGCATCATCATCAGCCCGCTCGATGCCGTAGCCATGGCACCCGCCATCCAGCAGGCCGTGGATGCGGGCATTCCTGTCGTCACGATTGATCGTCGCGTCGAAGGCGTACCGGATGTCCTCACGCATGTTGGCGCGGACAATGTCGTAGGCGGCGAGGCTCAGGGTGAACTCATCATGGAAATGTTCCCGGATGGGGCTCGCATCGTCAATCTGCAGGGGCAACCGGGATCCAGTCCTGCCATCGACCGCAACGCGGGCCTCCACAATGCGCTCGACGGCAACGAAGCCTACGAATTCGTGGCCGAGCAGACCGCGAATTTCGCCCGCGAGGAAGGCGCGTCCGTGACAGAAGCGATTTTGGCGGGCATGAGCACGCCGCCCGATGTTATCGTTGCGGCGAACGACGACATGGCACTTGGCGCGCTGCAGGTGACCGAGGAGCAAGGGCTCGATATTCCAATCATCGGCTTCGATGCGCTTCCGGAGGCGCTTGCTTCCGTGCGCGATGGCGGCCTCGCCGCAACTATCGAACAGTTCCCCGGGGGGCAGAGCAGCACCGCGCTGCAAACACTCGTCGACAACCTGCGCAATGGCACAGAGCCGGAAGAGGTGATCTTGCTGAACCCCATCGCAATCACGCAGGACAATCTCGACCAAGCCGAACGTCTGGGTGAGATCGAGTAGGGCCCACAGTCATCCATGATCACTGCGCAGGGCTGGCGCCACCAGCCCTGCGACAAGTCGGGGCCTTCCATGTCAGACGCTTTTCATTCGTCGCACCAGCGGTTCGACGCGATCGAGTTCGCGGCGCGGTACGCGGCGCCACTGTTTCTGCTCTTGCTAATCGCAACCTTTGCGCTGCTGGAGCCGCGATTTCTGCATCCGCTCAACATCTTTAACGTATTGCGGCAGGTTTCCATCTCTGGCCTGATCGCAGTGGGCATGACCTTCGTCATCCTCACGGCCGGTATAGACCTGTCGGTGGGCTCCCTCATGGCCTTGGCCGGTCTGGTAGGCGCCTATGTTTACAAGGGCGGACTTGCCGACCGCTTCGCGGTGGGCGCTGCATCGGATGCGGGCAATCCCCTCTACTTGGCCGTCCTGGCCACACTTGCCGTCGGCGTGCTTGGCGGCGCTATTCAGGGTCTGGCAATAACTCGGCTCAAGGTACCGCCCTTTGTGGTGACCCTGGGCGGATTGACGGCTTTTCGCGGTGCGGCGCTGCTGTTTTCCGGCGGCGGGCCGATCTCGGGCTTTTCTCCCGAGTACGGGTGGTGGGGGCAAGGGCGCATCGGCATGGTCCCGGTGCCCGTCATCATCTTCGCTCTCGTGGCGCTGATCGCATTTCTGGTGTTACGCTACACGGCCTTCGGAAAGCACGTTTACGCCGTTGGCGGCAACGCCCGTGCAGCGACGCTCAACGGTATCAATGTCCGCCGAGTTGTGCTGGTCACCTATATCATCAGCGGTTTCACCTGCGGCCTCGCGGCGTTCTTGTTGTCGGCGCGGCTCAATTCCGCCGAGGCCGTGGCAGGGTTGGGCTTGGAGCTGACGGTCATTGCTGCCGTCGTGATCGGCGGTACCAGCCTTTTCGGCGGCGTCGGCTCTATCGCGGGGACAGTGATAGGCGCGCTGCTGATTGGGGTGCTGACCAATGGGCTCGTGTTGTTGAACGTGTCGTCCTTCGTGCAGCAGATCATCATCGGCGTCATTCTCGTGCTCGCCGTAGCGCTCGACCAGTTCGCCGCCGGGCGGAGGATGCAGCAGTGACCGCACCCCTTCTCGAACTCCGGCACGTCTCCAAGCGTTTTGGCGCCATCCATGCTGTCGACGGCGTCGACCTGGTACTCGGCCATGGCGAGGTGGTCGGGCTCATGGGCGACAATGGTGCGGGGAAGTCCACCCTGGTACGTATCATCGCAGGCAATTTTCAGCCAAGCGACGGCGAGGTTCTGCTGAACGGCACTCCAATTAGATTTGCCGATAGTGCCGACGCCCGCGACCGGGGCATTGAGGTCGTCCATCAGGATCTGGCGCTATGCGACAACCTGACGGCGGCGGATAACGTGTTCCTCGGTCGCGAACTGAAGCGGCGTGTTGGTCCGTTCAAGGTGCTCGACTATCCGGCGATGTCGCGCCGGGCCGCCGAACTCTTTGCCGAGCTGCAATCGGAAACGCGTCCCAACGACAAGGTGCGCCTGATGTCCGGTGGGCAGCGACAGGCGGTTGCGATCGCGCGCACGCGGCTTGCTGAGTCCAAGCTCGTGCTGATGGACGAACCGACGGCCGCCATTTCCGTGCGGCAGGTGGCGCAGGTACTCGACCTCATCAAGCGGCTGCGCGACAGCGGCGTGACCGTGGTGCTCATTAGCCATCGCATGCCCGACGTTTTCACCGTAGCCGATCGGGTGGTCGTCATGCGACGCGGGCAGAAGGTCGCGGACAAGCCGATCTCGGAAAGCTCACCGGAGGAGGCGACGGGGCTCATTACCGGCGCCATAGAGGCCGCATAATGAGGCAAAGCAAGGCGCCGGCACAGCGCCGCCGCCGCGTCACCGCGTTGGATGTTGCTAAACGGGCGGGCGTATCCCGGTCCGCCGTATCGCGGACACTGACCGAAGGCGCCAGCGTTTCCGAGGCGACCCGCTCGAAGGTACTCCAAGCGGCCGAGGAACTCGGCTACCACCGAAATGCGCTTGTCCGCGGCATGATCACTCGACGCAGTGGCATCGTAGGCGTCGTTACGGGTGGACTGGACAACCCGTTCCTCGCGGTCGCTTTTGAGCGCCTGTCGCGCCGCCTGCAGCAGGAGGGGCTAAAGACCCTCGTCTATTCCGGCCATGCGGATAGCGATCTGCGTTTCGCCATGCCTTCGATGATCGAATACCGGGTGGATGGATGCATATTTCTGACCAACGACATCTCTCCGCATAGAGCTGCCCGTTACATTGGTCTCGATATCCCTCTGGTGCTGGCGTTCAGTTCAGGCATCCTCGGTGTATCGCCAGCGCACCAGGCAGTGCCGCTGGCCTCGGTCAGCGTCGACAGCGTGGAGGCCACCCGCGCCATCGCGCATCTGATGGTTGAGCGGGGCTGCCGGCGCTTCGCCTACCTTGGAGGGCACCCGGACTCCGTATCTAACGTTGAGCGGCGTCGAGGGTTCGAAATGGGGCTTGCTGACCACCACCGAACGCTCACGGCAGAGGACAACGGCAACTTCGTTTACGAGGATTCACTGGGGGCCGCACGACGGCTCCTGTCGCGCCCGGGCCGCCCTGACGCAATTTTTTGCGGCAACGACCTGATGGCTATGGCCGTGATGGACGTGGCCCGCAGCGAGTTCGCGCTAAGGGTGCCGGACGACCTAGCAGTTGCAGGGTTTGATGACATCCAACTCGCCGCTGGAGCAGCCTACAGTCTCACATCGGTGCGCCAACCCATCTCGGACGTAGTCAATATCGCGATAGACCTGCTCCTCGACTTCATTGAGCATCATGATCGGCCGCCCGTCGAGATCGTGGTGCACTCGGAGCTGATACGCCGTGCATCGACGGGCTGAGCGCAGGAAGAGGTACATATGACAACGCCGAATTTTAGGCTCGACGGCAAGGTGGCGGTGATCACCGGCGCCAGCAAGGGTATCGGTTATGGTCTTGCCAGCGCTCTTGCCGAAGCGGGCGCCAGAGTGGCCGCCGTCGCGCGCCAGGCGGAAGATATGACGGAGCTTGTCGAGGAGATTTCGCAGTCAGGCGGCGAGGCCGAAGCCTTTGCACTCGACGTCACCAACGTCCCCTCCATCGGACCCGCCTTTGAAGCAATCAGGCAACGCTTCGGTCGCGTGGACATCCTCGTCAACAATGCAGGCCTCGGGGACAACCATCCCGCGGAAGCGGTGACGGAGGCCGACTGGGACCAAATGATGGACGTCAATCTCAAGGGCGCGTTCTTCGTGGCGCAAGCAGCGGGGCAGATCATGCTCAAGCAGGGCGAGGGGCGTATCGTCAACATGAGCTCCCAGGCAAGTTCCGTGGCGATCCGCGGTCACGCCGTCTATTGCGCGACCAAGGGCGGAATGGACCAGTTTACGCGTGTCATGGCCATCGAGTGGGGCGGGCGCGGCGTGACAGTCAACGCCGTGGCGCCAACCTTCATCTACACCCCAGGCACGGCGGCGCGCCTTGATCAACCTGAATTCCTCAAATCGGTGCTCGATCGGCTGCCCATCGGGCGCGTGGGAACAATCACCGACGTCGCAGGCGCGGTAATCTTTCTGGCATCGCCTGCGGGATCGCTCGTCAACGGGGAGATTATCAAAGTCGATGGCGGATGGACTGCCCAATAGCAACTGGAGCTTAGACATGCCCGATCAGCGCCCCATCGTTCTTTCAGCGCCCGAGCCGCGTTCTCTCGACCTCATCTTCACGCCCGAAAAGAGAGCAGAGCTACACGCCCGCTATGAGGTGATAGAGGTCCAGTTAGACGCGGTCTCCCAGCTCTCCGACGACCTCTTGGCTAAGGTGCGCTACGTGCTCGGCCAGCCGCCAATCAGCGAGGAAACGCTGGCGAAGCTGACGGCGCTTAGATGTGTGCTCAACGTCGAGAGCAATTTGATCGACAACATGCCCTACGAGACACTGTTCCAGCGGGGTATCCACGTCGTCACAACAGGGCTGGTCTTCGCCCAGCCAGTGGCCGAACTAGGCCTTGGTCTGGCCCTCGATCTGGCGCGCGGCATCAGCAGCGCCGATGCAGCGTTTCAGGAGGGCAAAGAGCTGTGGGGCGGGGACGGCAACGCGAAAGCTAAGCTGCTAACCGGCTCGGAAATCGGTTTGATCGGGTTCGGCGAACTGGGGCGTGCGCTCAACCGAGTTCTAAGCGGTTTTCGCGCCACGATCCGCGTTTACGACCCGTGGCTACCGCAATCAATCCTCAGGGAGCACGGGGTCGTTCCGAGCTCACTCGATGCAGTTCTTCAAGAGAGCGACTTCATTTTCGTCATCGCCTCAGTGACTAGCGAGAACCTGCATTTCCTAGGGGCACCGGAATTCGCGAAGATGCGCCGTGGAGCTGCTTTCATTCTGCTGAGCCGGGCAGAGGTGGTGGACTTCGGATCACTGATGGAGGCGGTCCGCTCTGGACACATCACTGCCGCCAGCGATGTTTTTCCCGAAGAGCCCTTGGCGAATGATCACCCGGTACGAAAACTGAGGGGCTTCGTCCGCTCCGCACATCGCGCCGGTGCGCTGGACGTCGCTTTCAAGCGCATGGGCGACATGGTGTTGGAGGACATGGCGCTGCTGGACCGCGGTCTGCCGCCCATGCGGTGCAAACGCGCAGAGCGCGAGACGGTCTCGAGGATGCGCTCCAAACCGGCCACGCGGAACTGACTTCTGACGGTGCAGGGGGCCTAAAGACCTGCCGCTATAAAATATATATGGAATCCAGGGGTGGCTGAACTATGAACAACATCGACCTCGCCGAACAAGCAGCGGTGGTCACAGGGGGAGCTCAAGGCATTGGGTACGGGATTGCCAAAAGACTGGTGCAATCTGGCGCACGTGTGAGCCTCTGGGACTTGGACGAGGAATTGTTGGCCTCGGCGGTTGCAGAGCTTGGGGATCACGCATCTGCACAGGTGGTCGATATTTCGGACTACACTGCCGTGGAGAACGCAACAGCACGAACGGTTGGCCTGCTGGGCCGCATTGATATTCTCGTTCACTCTGCCGGGATCGCCGGAAAAAACGCGCCACTCGATGAATATGAGCTAGGGGAGTGGCATCGAGTTATCTCGGTAGATCTCGACGGGGCGTTCTACGTCAACCGCGCTATTGTGCCCGTCATGAAGCGGAACGGGTACGGCCGGATCGTGAACATAGCTTCGATCGCGGGTAAAGAGGGCAACCCGAACGCGGCTGCATATGCGGCGGCCAAAGGCGGAGTGATCGCCATGACAAAAGCCTTGGGGAAGGAATTGGCCAAGCATGACATCGCCGTTAACTGCATAACACCCGCCACTGCAAAGACGCGGATTCTGGATGAATTGAAACCTGAGTTCATCGAGTACATGCTGAGCCGAATTCCCCGGGGACGTTTTCTCGAGGTGGAGGAGGCCGCCAATATGGTCGCGTGGTTAGTGTCCAAGGAGAACAGTTTCACGACGGGATCAGTCTTTGATCTCTCGGGCGGACGAGCCACGTATTAGCCGTCGTTCGGATCGACAGTGCACCTCTGAAGCCTCAGCGAATGCAGAGGGCGCGATGGCGGCGGCTAGCATCTGTTCAGCTTGCTTTTTCCTTTACTCGATCCGATGAGGAGCAAAGCCGGCTCGGGGCGAAGCAGCGGCGTCTGCACATCGTATTCACGGCTAGAGTGGAGAAGCGCAATAACGCCGAAGCAGAGCGGGTGGCGCGATGGTTCACGGCGAAGCAAGGGAGGCTCTGTTGCGAACCGCAAAACGTTGCGCCTGAATGCTAGACCGGTGAACGAAAAGGTGGTACACACCAGATTAATGGTTGAGCTCTAAGTAACTGATTTAACTGGGACTATCGTAATCACGGGACTGTCCCTTCCTCTCCGCCACTTCCTTCAGCTAACCCGTTGACTGCACTCGAGAAATTGAGTGGAACTCGTGTATCAGCCCCAATTTGCCCCACATTTTCATTGTCTCTCGTTGGCTCAGGCTGTCGCCCGATGGACGCTGAAAGAATCGATAAGCCTTAGGGGAGATGCGTTTTGCAGCGCGTCCTCGAGGCTTCAACGCGACTGGCAGCCGAGGCTCCACGCATTGTTCAGCAGTCTGGTTTGAAACGGTGCTACCACCGGCGCGTTTGGAGAGTTTCTAGAGAACTAGCGCACACTTGACGTCATCTGCTAAGCGGAACGACCGCGCTCAATGATTACGGGAAACTGGCTTCATCAAAGTCGGAGGCATGAATGTCATGTGGTCAAAGGTTCAGAGTAGGGGCCCTTGGATAGAAGGAATAGAAGACCGCGGCGGCATCTATATCCTCAGATCCAGTGCAAGATACTGCCCGTCGGATAGAACGCTTTGGCCGTTTCTTGTCTATCATTCTGACGGACGTCGGGTTCTAATTAATGACGAGGTCTACTTTCCCAGCTGCCGGGAGGCGGCGGCATAAAGTTGGTCGATCTGCTGCTCGAGGTCCGGAGGGAGCGGGTCTCGCTTGAGCAAATTCAGTGCTTCTTCTACGTGATCCACTTCAAGCTCCGACTACGCTGCTGCACCAGAAGGGGAGGACCTGTGATCGAGAGACCTCCGTCACGTGTGGAGGTCGCCACACTTTGTGGGCAACGGGACGTGCCCGCAAGTGATTGTGGCCGAGGGGTCACCAAGTTCAACCCCCAGCGTAGATGGACCAGAAAGAAGGACGAAAGCGTGAAAACCCTTATGATAGCCGCTACGACGCTACTGACCACCGTCGCTGTGTCTTCTGAGCCGTTGGTGCTCACTTGCAGCTTTGCAAATGCATCGGGCACCCCAGCGAACTTCGAAAGAGAGCTTAAGGAGGTCATATTCGATGTTGATGAACCCTCTCTGCGTATGAGGTCAGACGCCGACGAGCCGCAGGATTGGATGAAAGAACGGGATTACAACAATCACGCACAGCTAAATCACAAGCTTTGGGCCGAACAAGGTGAAGGATATTTCGTTGGCGCTGGGTGGCGGAATAGCGATGCCTTCTCTTTCGCCTACGACGGACATGCTTTCACATTTAGCACGCAGAGCGGAGGTGGGGCAGCAATGTACACGTGGGTTTGCGACTAGTGCAAACAGCAGCTCCCAGCCACGAGGGCAAAATGAAAGGTCCAGCTCAGCGAGTGACGGGAAGCAGGGCATTGCTCACGAGCGGCACGCATCTTGCCGAGAAGTTGACTAGTACCGCTAGCCCGGCAGGTTCGCTGTAGCAAGGGCCTCAAACTTGCAGCAAGTTCATTATCAATTACTACCCATTGGAGACAGCATGAACTGCTGGTTCGAAGGTTCCAAGGTCGCAATCCCAATCGTTTCTTAAGTCAGCAGCTGGCCGCTTCTACGTCTACACATTGTGCCGTCCCAATGGGCAGCCTTTTCACGTTGGGAAGGGGCTGAACCTTGTGCGCTGGAGCATGAAGGTAAGCGCCAAGGCCATCCCGTCTGACGTGAAGGTGAGAGGCAAGGTATTGGCACCGTAGTTTGATGACGGTGCGAGTTCCTATGTCTGCGCATATGCCCAGTGATAGAAGCTTTCAGTTGCTGGAGGTGGTGCCGAACCGATTGGAGAACAGTCCGGTACTGGGACGGCGCAACTGGCCGGACGAGACCAAGGCGCGGATCGTCGCAGAGGCGTTTCAGCGTATGTAGATCCATCATAATTTCTGGAGTGGCGTGGATGGAGAACGGTGTTGGACGTCGGCAGCAACTGCGGTGTTGGGGCCGAGGTGGAGCGATCTTGATCTCCCTCGCGCTTGCGGCGCAAGGAAGTCGAACATTGGAGGACGTGCTGCGGGCGGTCGCTACGTGTGCACCAGACAATCCGGACGCTAGGTCTGGAACCGTGAACACGGAGTATGGCTGCGTACGGTGGTGGTTCACGGAGATCGAGCACCCTGACCACAACGGGGGCCTTGCGCTAAACGTGGCGATTGCCTCTGAAATAGACGTCGAGTTCTAACACCAGCTTGACTCTGCGCGAGTGCAAGTTCATGTTTTGTTCTCCTTCGCAGAGGAGATAAGCAACCATGTTCCATTGGAAGGAAACCCAGTACCGCACTGCAACGCCAGCGGGATACCTGCCTGTGCGGGGCTTCGTTTATCGTGGTATCGGCATAGAGCCGGTGGCCGATGAGGATGGCGGTGTATGGCACACCGACTGGGACGTGACGCATATCGCGAGCGGGTCGCTAATCGGTACAATCGTTGGCTTGGACCAGGACGAAGCCATCAAGTTCGCCACCATGCTGGCCGAGGTGGCGGATTGGGATACTCTGGCCGAAGCAAATGGGCTTGCCATTGTCCTTCCTTCTCTCGGCAGCCATCTGTCGGTGCTTGCCGATTTGTTCGGGGGGCGCTCGCCAAGTGTGAGGCACCGGCTGCACCACTGCGCGCCCCATCACCATATTGGGCAGTTCACTGATGGCCCGGCATCCGCAGAGCGCGGGCCAGCCACCGGTGGCAAAGCCAACAAGCCTTATTGTGCTGATGGCATTTATTCGTGACGAGGAAGGCGATCTGCAACCGGCGTTTGAGCCACGCGAAGTCCAATCAGAGCACAAGGCGAAGATGGATGCTCGTCGGATGGCAGCGCTCGGTACCTATGCTGGTGTGATCACTTGGTCGCGTTCTGCCGATCTGGTCAACGGCGAGTTCGGCGAGCCGGTGGTCATCTTTCAGAATGGCGATGTACCTGAGATGGATTAACGCAAAAGAGGTCGCTGTCGGTCTACGTGAACGACAACGACAGCGGACAGAGCATCGGTTGCAGTGAGTTGATTGAGCACTCGGGAAACATGATGGGCTCCCGGCGTTGAGCCGAACTCAACCCGAGGCAGCGGATGACAAAAAACGAATTTGCTGAACCGAGAGGCGATCTCCCTCCGGTTTCGACCGGCACCGCCCTTCCAGACCGAAAAGGGCTTGCCGCAACCGCGTTTGAACGTACACGCATGCCGATGGTGATCACCGATGCGCGTCAACCAGATTACCCCATAGTTCTGGCCAATAGGGCCTTGCTGCAATTAACCGGATACAGAGCAGATGAGGTGGTGGGACGTAACTGCCGTTTTCTGCAGGGCGAAGGCACGTCACCCGCCGCTGTTGCGGAGCTACTCGAAGGTGGGGTGGCTCACTCTGGCGGTGTACGAGTATGACGTTGAAAGCTTCACCGCACGACTTAGTGGCGTCTCTGAACATGTCAGCGCCAGTGTGGGACCCGCAGCCAATACTGCACGTACGTTCGTTGTTGATTGGTGCGCTCAGGCGGGCTCTCAGTTCTAAGGCTCTCACGCAGATGCGACCGCCCCTTTGGATCGAGGGGCAAGGGGCTCTCCACCGCCTGTTTGGCCCACTACAGCTTCCTCACCACGCCTTTAACTCACCGCTGATCGACTGGGGGTTCAAACCAACTGAGCCTCAGATCACCAAAGGTTGGGAGCGCTTCCTGTCCCCCGCAAGAGTGAGTGGAAGAGTCTCCCGCCAAAGATGCGAAGACCTCTATCACGCTCTCTGTGTCGCCTCGGGAGCATCGCCAGCCGCTTTAGATATCGCGCCGGGCTCGCTCAAGGTTGAAGCAGAAGTCATCGTTGCCCGCGCGCAGGAGAGGCGCTTCATTGATTTGCTGGTGTCGTGGCGAAACTCCACAGGGCGGCAACAGGCTTTCGCAATAGAGTTTAAACTGGGCCACCACATCACAAGAACCCAGTTGCCCTCCTACAAGGCACACGTTCGGAAACTTAACGGCGGCGATCTCCCAAACCGGCTTTTCGTCGTTGCCCCGCGTTTGAGACAGCACGACCGTTCCATGCTGAACCGCAACAGAGATTGGCGTTTCGCGGACTGGCCCGCACTATTACGCGTACTGGAGAGAAAAATGGCGGAATCCGGGGTGTCTGCTGACACTGCGTATGGTCATTTCCGCCGCATGGTTTGGCATCGAACAACTGGTGAGCAGTAATGAGCCTTATAAGCATCCCGCAAAGTGTGCTGAGCTACTCCAACAATGAGGGGGTTCGAGTAGCAGTTGATCATCTCGTGAATGCTGATCCTTCGGACTTTCCTTCGGAGATTGCTTCATGGGAGGAGGCTCGCAACTATCACAAAGCGTTGCTCTCTGCTCATCAGGTACAGGCAGAGCGGGCGATGCTCTTAATAGACCTTTGGGACGCCGTTTGGGGAGATCTAGTCAAACAGCGTGATTATAGCCGACTTATGATTTCCTATCAGCAGCAACACTCTGAGGAGCACTTCGACCTAGAGTTTCCTTCTCCGTATGCGCTCTGGAATGACAGTGCGATTCACACAAGGATGATGAAACACCCGGTTCTGCCCAATACGGTGGTGTACCTCGGCACGAGATACTTGGGTGTGGGCATTCAGCTTTACCTAAGTGTCGAGAACGATGACGAGGTCCTGAGTACGGGGTTGTCTCTCCCCCATCCGTGGGCTGCCGACGAAGACGAAGACGGCTTCCGACACACTGTAGAGGATTACCTACATCCATCGGAGACTGAGGTACAAACGGATCTTGCGCCTCTTAAGGAGGCTGCCGGAATGGCGCTCGATGCGGTGGAACCGGAAAGCGCATAGCTTTTCTACGGTCGCACCCAAGCCCAAGCGCATCCTAGCCGACCGTTATGACTTCGGTGCCGGAGGGCGGCGGCTCACTGACATCGTGATCAGTCAGGCGTCACGCGGGGGTATACCCTGCCGGTGTGTCACTTAACGTTACTCGGGTGCGTCACACCAAGGTAGTTCTGGCCTGATGTGACAAGTTGCGAGATAGTTTAGAACCTGATGTGACAAAGCCTAGCTAACTCGGCAGTGCGGCTTGCCTGCCAAAAATAGAGGCTCACAGTTGCGTCCCCGAGCGCCTAATTTCCCCATCCGCTTGCGGTCCTAATCAGCCTCTTCGAATGCAGCGAACCGACTTGTTAACAGTACGCCTCCGTTGAAGGCCGCCTTGGCTTAAGCGGTCGGTCTGATAGCTGACTGTCGCTATGGATATCCTTACAGACAGAAGCCGTGTTGAGCGTCTCGAGATTGTAGACACGGGGCGGCGGCGCC
>JAESGL010000222.1_pt1 | contig 53010 bp, 80 predicted proteins | sample 9269711 | NCBI WGS metagenome assembly JAESGL01 (sample SAMN14515918, study PRJNA621676) | algae metagenome | isolation source: Kastovskya adunca ATA6-11-RM4 and co-occurring heterotrophs from soil and... | place: Chile: Atacama Desert | collected 2011-06-27 | reverse complement strand
TCCCCGTCCACCGGCAGGAGAAGGATATTCGCGTGATCGGCCGCCTCGCGCAGGCCCTTGAAGGAGGCATGGCGGAGCTTGCCGTCGCCTGTCCAGCCTCGATACTCGATTTCTGCGACCAGTTCCGCACGAGGTTGTCACCCATGTCTTAGGTACGTTCGTTTACCTATGTGTCCGGGCCGGACATATGCGGGATGGCGGAGAGGAAGGGATTCGAACCCTCGATACCATCTCTGGTATACTCCCTTAGCAGGGGAGCGGAACTGGTGCTAAGCACTTGAAGCATATGCCTCGACCTCGCCATTCCCCCGATTTTCCCCCACTTCCCGGAAATCCCAGCCCTTGCGCAGCGCGTCGGTCCCTAGCGTCGGCGTGCCGATTTTCGTGTAGCGCTGCCATTCCCCCGACTTCCACCCGCCTTCGTCCTGCAGTCGGCGAACGTCCTTCGTTTGGGCATGAAACCAGGTTGCCCACGAGTGCCGGCAGACGTGCGGGGTGTAGCGGGAAGGGTCGAGCTCAGCAGGTTTCAGGGCGCGGTCGAAGGCCTTCTTGATCTGCCCGCCGCTCGCCTTGCCATAGCGGAAGCCGAGACCATCGCTGCGGCGGAACACCGGGCCTGGCTGGCCGATCGTCGGAAGGGTCGACAGCGCGGCCACGACGCGCGGGATCAGCGAGACGCGCCGTTCCTCGCCGTTCTTCGTGTCCCGCAGGATGGCGAAGCGATGCTCGAGCGAGACGTCCATCCCGTCCAGCGTGATCGCCTCGCTCATCCGGCAGCCCTGGCCGAACAGGAACGTCACCATCGGGGCGAGGAAACCGTTGGGATCGCGGCCGAGTTCGGTGATCAGCGCGTTGGCCTGCTCGGGCAGGAAGAACACGGTGCGCTTATTGCCGCCGGCGGGCGCGCGCATCTTCGGGACGGTGCAGAGATCGTCCTCGGCGGCGAGGTTCAGGATCGCCTTGACCGGGGTGTAGAGCTGCCGCCGGATCGTGGCCGGGGCCGCCTTCGGATAGATGGAGTTCGCGGCGCGGCGCATCTCGGCGTTGGTAATGTCTGCGACCAGGATCTCGCCGAAGTAGCGCAGCAGCGGGCCTATGAACCGGGCGTTCGGGTGCAGTGTGACGTAGGTCGCCGCAGCCTGGCGGAATGTCAGACCTTGTTCACCAACCGGATCGGCGGATAGCTCGGCGATGACGCCGGGGAGGGCGCGGCGCGCGGCGGCCGCGGTTGTCCATTTCCGGCTGACTTCGACGCGCTTGCCGTCGATGGTCCCGCGGAGGACCCAGTACGGGCTTTTCGGACGGCGCTTCGGTTCGAGCATGCTGGTTCCACGATCTTCTCAAGGTCCTCCGGCAGGAAGAAGACTTCCCGGCCGACCTTACGATAAGCGCCGATCTGCCGGGCCTTCTCGCGGAGAGAGCGCTCGGTGATTTTCACACCGCGAGCGCACAGCTTTTCCACAGCCTCGGCCGGCGAGATGGCGCGGTCAAGAACCGTCTCCATCACACCCGCTCCCCTGCCTCGTACCGGCGGAGCTGCGCGAGGGCGGCGTTATACCGCGCTACGGTGCGCTGGTGCTCCATCTCGCGCTGACGAATGAAGCCGAGGGCGTCGAGGCGGATGGCTATCCACAAGCTGAGGCGGGTCATTGATTGGCCTCGTCAGTGTCATCGTCCTCGTCAGGGACTTCTGCGTTAATGCAGGGAAACGCGAGCGTCATAGGGTCACTCGATGTCGCGAGACAGAGAGCGCAACGGGACGGAATTAGGCGCGTGTCCATCTGGTGCGTGGGATGTGCTAGGGGCGCCATCTCCTACCCCTCCCTCTTTGGCCCGGCCGGATTGGCGGCGAGGGCGCGGATGGCTTCGGAAATCTCGTCAATGAGACGCATGTTGACGGAGGTGTCATTCACGAGGAACGAGCGGAGAAGGCGCACGCATTCCTCCACCACCGCCACCCGATCCGCTTGAAGGCTGGCGAGGGCGCGTCCAGCTTCGTTGCAGAGGTAGCGGAGCGCCTGAACACGCTTGCGAAGCTTCTCCCGCGTCTCGACGCACCCTTCGCCATCGGTGCAGACATGATCGTGAAGCTCGCCGGCACCATCGCGCTCGCATGAAATGCAGTCGCAGCGCCGACACACGTTCTGTCGCGTCAGCCGCTCGATCAGGTCCGCCACGTCAGGCGCGGGCTCGGCTGGCCGGGTGGCGCGGTCGGCGAGGATGGCGCGGTGAATGATGCTTATAGTTCTGTCTGAAACATGGACGAATGGGTGCAGATCGTTGGCCGCCTCCATCGCCAGCTTCCGCACATCGTCCGGCACCTGCTCCCGGTTGTTGGCGCTCATCGGGTTGTGCTCCGGGCGAGGGTGGCGCGGGCAAACGCTCTATATCCGTGAATGCCGACTTCCCCCTCTGCGATAACTCGCAAAGCCGCCTCGGCTGCGTCGGCTCGGGCTCCATTCTCCTGTGCCTGATCAACGGCAATGCTGTATGCGCTGTGCCAGCGCTCAACCTCCACCCCCAGCGCGGTAGTGTCTGCGGGAGGGGCGGCGAACAGCGGCTCGACTGTGATATTTCGCATGCTTAGGGAGAACTTCGGCTCGTAATCCTGAACGAACCAGACCCCATCGTCATCGTATTTCCAGCGCCACGCCACCGTCTCCCCCGCGCTCATTGCGTCGATAGCGGCGAGGGCAGCATAGGCGTGCGCTTGTTCCGCACTCATATCCATCTCGTCGGCGACCGTGTTGGTTTCCTCTACCACCGAATGCAGCCAGTCCGGCCAGTCTTCGCACTCCCAAGCTTTCGCCTCCCGTACCGTCTTCATCGTGTCCGTCGCCTGGGTCATGACCTTGCCCCAAAGAGTGCGCGTGGGGGCAGCGGCGGCTTGGACGCTCGCTTGCCTCGCTGAAGGGTGTTGCGGCTGGGGATCGGCTGCTTCCGACCCTCGATGCCGTGGTCTTTGTCCTGCTGGCGGAGCGTCTTCGCGGCCTTCGGAACGTCCACCTTCGCCGTCTTCCAGCGATGACATGCGATGCAGACCGCAGCGCAGTTCCCCAGGCTGTTGTCCTTGCTGTTCGCATCGAGGTCGATGTGATCGTACTGGACGCCCTTGCTGAGATCCGCGTTGCAGCGGTGGCCAGGGGCGTGGCCGTACCATTCTCCGATGCTCTCGCATCGGAGGCCGGACCGGCGCAGAGCGTCGCGCTTCGTCTGCTTCGTGAACTCGCGGCGAGGCATCACGCGACATCCCGCGCCGGCATGATCGACTCCATCGGCACGTCGAGAACGCCCGCGAAATAATCGGCCGCACTCTCGACGCTCGTGTCACCCGAGTTCACGGCCTTCGCTGACCGCATGATCGCGCGGGCCATCTCCTTCGCCTCGTCGGACATCTTACCGATGTCTGCGGCCCAGACCTTCGATCCCTTCAGGATGTCGGCCTCGCGCTTCTCTGGGATGCCTTCCCCGATCGCCTTGCCAAACATGTCCTGCGCGTACCGTGCCAGAGTTTTGCGGTCGGCTTCCGAGACGGTCGGCTCCTCGCGCTCGTCGGCGGGGTCAACGTCGCCGGTCTCGCTCTCGTCAGCCGGCGGCGCGACGGGAGTCTCGCTCTCTCGGCTCGTCTGCGCGACTTCAACCTCGCTCACATCCTCCTGCTGGCCCGGCTGTTCGCCTTCATCCGCGCCATTCTCGCCCGCAGGAGCCTCAGTAGCGCCGCGAAGCTCTCCGTCGATGACCGAGTGCCTGAAGCCCTCCGTCGCATCCGTGATGCTGTGCTGCGCCGATGCGGCGAGGCGCGCCGACAACGGTAGCCGCTCGACGTCGGCTTCCCGGCGGTTCAGGTCGTACATCTCGTCGTCGCGGCGGATGATGTCGTCGAGGTCGCTGGACATCGGAAGCCGCTTGGCGAGCCGGCGGATGACCGTCTTCCGGGCCATCTCGTCCCACCACTCCTTCCAAGGCCCGCCGTTCCTCGCTTTCGAGACCGACCGAACCTTTTCGACATCCTTCGTCGACATGATCTCGCGATAGATGCCGCCGTCCTTGGTGTGCGCCACGGCATAGACGGCGATGGGCTCGCCGCGATCGCCGAAAAGGTTGGGGCGATGCTCGATCCGCTCCTCGTCGCCGAGCTCGTAGGTGAACTGGTCGCCGGAGTAGACGACGTGCGCGGCGATGCTCTTCAACTCGCCGGAGTTGCGCACCTTCTTCAGGATGCCGCCAACCATGGGCATCCACTGGACCTTGCCGGAGAAGATGACGAAGGCGCCGTCTCGCTTGTCGGGCAGGAGGCCGTCCTGCGCTGCCTTGACGGCGGCTTCGAACAAGCTGTGCTTGTCGGCGCGGAGAAGGTCCGGGTCGCTGTTCACCGCGGTCATCACGACGCGCATGAAGCGCTCGACGGGGATCTGAGGCGGGAGCGCGGCGACGAACTGCGGCTCCATCGCGTGCACGTCGTCACGGAAGGCCTGCGGCAGGCGATCAATGGGGGCGATCTGGTTCATGCTGCCTGCTCCATTTCGAGGAAGTCGTCGATCTTGGTCTTGTGCCAATTTTTGAGCTGCAGGTGTTGCTCGCCGCCCTTGAACGGCCGCGCGCCGGGCCATTCGCCAGCGTCGAGGCACTTGCGGATCGTGGTCAGAGCCCAGCGGATTTCCCGCTCGCCGCGGTCGAGCTCGTGCTCCGACAGTTCAACGTGCGCGGTATCGGGGATCTCGTCCTTCAGGACGTAGAGCAGGGCGAAGGTCGTGAACGGCAGCTTGAGCTCTCGGCACACCATGCGGATCATCGCGCCCTGCAGGTAGTAGCAGGCGTCGAAAGCCTGGCGCTCGAGGAAGTCCTCGCTCAGGTCGGCCGTGGTCTTGAGGTCCGCATAGACACCGTCGGCCGCCGGGATGACGTCGGGCCGGACCTTCAGCCAGATGCCGGTCTCAGAATCCTTGCAGGCCATCGTGCGCTCGACGGCGCCATTGAGCAGGCCTTGTTGCACCAGCGGATAGCGCGCGGCGTCGTCCCGCATCTTGCGGATCATGGTCATCTGGTCGGCGGTGACGATCGTCTTACCCGCATGATCTGCGAGCCAGCCCTTGCACCAACCGGCGTTGCCGTTCCACGGCTTCATCTCGCCCGTCTTCGCGTCCGGATACTCGTCCGGGCGGATGACGAAGCTGTCGTCGAAGACCTCGTCGCCGAGCAGCAGGCAGTGCGCCGCCTTGCCGAAATTCAGCGCATCGGTCGACTTCTGTGCGATGTGCTCGGGGTTGTGCCGCCACCGGCCCCAGAAGGCTTTCGGGCTGCCGCCATGCGACGGCAGAAGGTGCTTCAGCGAGCTCTTGGAGATCGACGGGCCGTCGAACAGGTCCGCCTTCTCGTGGTATTCGGACAATCCGATGCCCCGATAGATGCCGGGCTTGCTGATTGGCTTGCCGGTCCAGACCTGTTCCGCCGTCATACCCTCGCCTCCGAGAACGCGCCCCGGTGCGCCCGGTCCACGTCCATCGCGATGCGCTTGCACCGGCCGTAGACCTTGGAATAGACGGCGGTGCAGCGGTCGGTATCGACGCCGAACTCGGCGAGGGTTTCGCGAACGATCCGAACGCGCCGGACATCATCGTCAACGCCATCGGCAGGCCCGACAGCTTCGATGATCGCGTCTTCCTGGTGGGCATTGAGCGGCGGCAGCTTGAGGGCGCGGGCCGTCTCGCGGATCACGTCGAAATCGTCCAGTCGGGCACGAGCCGCAGTGAACGGCTGAAGCGGGGCGTCGTAGCCTTCGACTTCAACAGGATCGGCTAGGGCGTACAGCGTGGCGTCGGAGAGTCGGTTGGTCATCTCTGCCTCTTTGCGCTTCGTCGTTGGGGATGGGATCAGGCGGGGAGGTCGGTCGGCACGGTCCATTCGGAGAGGCACCAAGCGACGGTGGCTTCCTTGACTTCGTGCTTCGGGGCGAAGGAACAGAGGAGGGCGCGGATCGCAGTCATCGCTGACCGGCGGTCGATGTCCGGCTTGAACTGCAGACTGAAATCAGCAAGCGAGCCGCCCTTGAAGAACAGCGTGGAGACGACCTTGTTGAAGGGCGTGTGACCGCGCATGAACTCGTCGGGGATGCGATCCATCGGCGGGTAGTCACGGCCATCTGCGCCGAAGGCTGCGGACAGCCCGTCAAAGGCGGGGAACTGCCAGTCGCCCACCTTGAGCGCGACTATCGGGGCCTCTTCCGGCTTCGATGCTTCGTGATGCTGCTTGCGGGCTTTCGCGGATTTCGCCTTCGTCATTGTCTCAATCTCCGGTGTTGGGGATGAGGGGCCGATGCCCCTCGGTGGGGGCTCAGACGGCGGCGCGTTCCCACTCAAGGAGGGTGTCATCCGAGAAGAAGGCGTTGACGTAGAAGCCAGAGACAGCTTCGACTTCTGCGCGAGCTTCGGGCTTCCCGCAGACCGCCCAACGCGCTTTCCAGTAAAGGTCAACGACATTGCTGCTGGTCTCGGTGACCGTGCCGTTGATGCGGAGTTCATACTTCGCGGGCGCGCTGACATCGCCGCCGACATAGTTGCTGGTGCTCGTCATCTCTGGCTCCCATTCCGCCGGGGCGGGGTGTGTGGTTGGGGTGGGGAAATTCGGGCGGCCGCTCAGGCCGCCATCGCCGTCTGCAGCTGCTCGGCAGCCTCAGCGCGGACGGCATCGGTAAAGGCGCAGTCGCAGGCGCTGACGAAGACCGCGATCTCCGGCCATGCCGCCTGCTCGGACTTGTGGGTGACGTGCCACTTCTGGGCATCGACCTCGACGACGGTCCCGGCGTGGTCCTCGAACTCGTAGTTCACGACGATCGGGTTGGTCCGGACGTCCGCGATGGTCAGAGTGACCGTGGGCTCGGCAATGAGCGCGCCGCAGATGATCAGGTCGGCAGTCGTCTCAACCTCGATCGGGCTGCGGTTGATGTACCAAGGCGCTTCGTCAGGGCGGAAAGGGTGCTTCATCGGGGCGGCTCCAGAGGGGGTGGGTGGTCAGGCGGCGGCGATTGCGGGCGTTTCTGCCCACACCACGGTCTCGGTCGACGTGAATGCGGTGAAGCGGTAGCGGCCCGAGCCGACATGTTCCCAGCCATCGGGAAGCTTCCGGTGCTTCGGCTCACTCACCTCAGCGGCGTCGGCCTTGCCGGACATGACCGGGATGAAGGCTGCGGTGACGGTGGCTGCGATGCCGCCAAGAAAACCGCGTCTGCTGATTGCTGCTTCGGGCGTGTCCAGCATGTCGGGGCTCCATCGGGGCGGTGGCGTTTCGATGGGCCTAATATGCGTGCGTTACGCACATCACGTCAAGTGCGTTACGCACATTTTTGTTGACGGCGAACAGGAGCACGGCCTAGAACGCGAAAAGCCCCGGCGGTGAACCGGGGCCTTCGCGTCTCGCATGCTGAAGTCTGTGAACAGGATTTCGGTTAAATGATCTTGCCTCGCAAGGCAAGTCTATGCGCGACCTCGAAGGGTGAAGGCGGCGACGGGCTCTGCAACGGGTCTGCCGGTACAGCCGCCACGCGCGGGGGTTAGATCATCCTACGGTGCGACCGGAAACTGAGGACGGATTGCCGAGAGGCGTCCTGGCGTAGTGTCCCATCCGGCTCCGGCCTTCAGGACCAGCCATGGCCTCCCTACCTTCGCTGGCTTCGGCCTGTGGGGGTAGGGGGGTCTTTGGCTCCGGAACCCTCCTCTCGCAACCTTCAGGGACCAAGAACGCCAAGACTCCTGAAGGTTGAATAGTACGCGACAGGCACGCGAAAGCCCGAATTGGTCTACAAAAGATTAAGCCATGAACATAGGAGAATCATCCCATGGCCGAGACCTCGATTGAATGGACGGATGCCACCTGGAATCCGGTGGCGGGATGCACCGTGCTGACAGCCGGATGCACGAACTGCTACGCGATGCGAATGGCCGCGCGGCTCGAGGCCATGGGGCAGGAGAAGTACCGCGGCCTCACTCGGACCAGCGGCGGGCGGAAGGTCTGGACCGGGAAAATCACGCTGGATCATGGCGCGCTGGCGGCACCCGCCAAGTGGCGATCGCCGCGCCGGGTCTTCGTCAACTCGATGTCGGATCTGTTCCATGACGGCGTGCCTGTCGAGTTCATCGGCGAGGTCTGGACGGTCATGCGGAACACGCCGCACCACACCTACCAGATCCTGACGAAGCGACCTGATCGGATGGCCGACGTGCTGCAAAACAGCGGACTCGCTGTGTTGCCAAATGTCTGGCTGGGGACGAGCGTCGAGGATGGCCGGGTGATCAATCGCATCGACGATCTGCGCCGTGTGCCGGCAGCGGTCCGGTTCATCTCTTTCGAGCCGCTCATCGGTTCTGTCGCAGGGGCGAACCTTTCAGATATTCATTGGGCGATCGTCGGCGGGGAATCAGGTCCGAAGTCGCGTCACATGGATCCTGCATGGGTCGACGAGATTGAGCGCATGTGTCGTGGAGCGCGCACAGCGTTCTTCTTCAAGCAGTGGGGCGGACGGAACAAGAAGGCGTCCGGTCGGATGCTCAACGGCCGGACATACGACGAGATGCCCGCTGCTCATGCCGGCGCCTGACATCTTTGGCAAATTGACCTGCCAGCCGCTTCGCTCTCTCGCTCTTGTTGCCGATCGCCAGGAAGAGCGAGAATATCGGGCTATCGTCGCGACCGCCGATCGGAACCGGATCGGCGACGAAGCTGAACTCGCTTTCCAACCTTCGCCTAAACCAATCCTCTATCTCTGCTTTCGTCGCTATCCGTTTGTGAGAAGGGATCACAGGGGCGTCGAATAAGCTTGATTGGTTCGCTGGCGGGGGCGCATACAACTCCCGCCACGCGTGCCCGAGGACGCGATCAAGCCTTCCGGATTTCGGACCGACGCCATCAATGTCGTGCGCCAGCTGCCGGGTGACATCACGAATGGGGAAGAGATACCAGACGTCTATCTTCCTCGTCTGAGCCAAGCTGACCAACGTCGCCCAGTCGACTTGCAGCGCGTATGGGTCTAGGAATACGACGCCTCGATTGAGCGGGTTAACTCTTGACCACGTCTTCAAGAAATCGAAGTCTGCGAGAGCCTCATTGGCTTCTCCGCACTTGATCGTCACATCGCGATCAGGAAACTCGCTGCGGATGTTCTCCAAAGTGGCGACGCGCTCGGCGTCCTCTTCTACGAAAACGAAATGTTGAAACGGAGGGTCTATCTTTAGGGCGCGACGCGCCGAGCCGTCCAATGTTTGCCGAACCGTTGGATCGTCGGTCTCGTCAAATAATCCGACATCTCGCTCGACATCTCGCGATCCTGTGCCGGCGAAAGCATCGATGTACCAAAGCGTGAATGGCTTCGTGCTCAACGCACTGGTGTAGCGCTTCAGGTAGTCTTCGACGACGTCAAGCTTCCGTTCAGTGTGTTCGCCGCCGAAGACATGACTCACGGCATCACCCTCCGCTCAAGGCAAGCGCAGCTGCGTCGATCACCCCAGCACCCCATCCATCTGATTGAGAACCTCAATCTCCGGTCCCGAGAGGCTGTGCGGCTGGATCAGGATCACGAGCTCAGCCCACACGACGGGGACGTCTCGCATGTCGGGCCCCGTGACCGTAACCAGATCCCACGTGCCGGGCCGCCGTCCTTTCCGCACGTAGCGGATGAGGTTTTCGCCGGCCTTCGTCTCGACCACGCACAACTCGTTCAGGAGATGGTCGCCAGGAGGCCTCTGCTTGTTCTCGATGAACACGATCCATCCGTCCCGGATTGCCCCCATCGTGTGCCCGCGGACGACGTATCCGGCACTTGATGCTGCATCCGGAAGGCGGGCGTAGAGGATAGGCGGGTTCTCAGACATCGGTGATGACCCGGCGAACGCGGCCGACGACATAGAACTCGCCTTCATTGGCGGGAATCGACATGTGGTCGAGGTTCGTCGAGAACGGCTGCAGCATGGGGCGGGGAGAGCTGCGGTAGCGCTTGAATGTCGCTTCTCCGCCTTCCAGCGAGAAGACGTAGAAGCGATCGTTGAGCAGCGTGTCGTCGGCGTGGTTGAGGACGATAATCGAACCCTCGGGCGCAATCCGATCCATCGAGTCACCGCGGACGGTCAAAGCCATCCAGTCGCCCCGAGGCAGATTGGCTACCGGCACATACCGTTCGATTTCGGCTGAGGTCACACCCTCTGACTTCTTCAGTTGGCCTGCGCTCACCCAAGAGACGTGAGGCACGTTGGTGATCTCGTCGTTTCCCTCGCCGGTCAGCAGCCAGCCTTCGGACACACCGTAGGCATTCGCATATCGCTTTGCCGATCTGGAAAGGCCGCGAAGGCCGCTCTCGTGCTGAGCATAGCTGTCGTACTTCCACCCGAAGTAGTCGGCGGCGGCTCGGGCGCTCTTAAAGCCTCGTGCCAGCCTCGCTTCTTCCAGCCTTCTCGCGGGCTCTGGGCGGTCGTCAAAATCCATCCGTGCAAATTGCACCGGATCGAATGTGCGTTTCGACTTGACGAGGATAAGTGCGTTATGCACATATGCGATCGTCATGGATCAGAAACCAATCGATATCGCGGCGCTCCGCAAGCGCCTGAACCTCTCCCAAGAAGAGCTGGCAGCAGAGATCGGCGTCGACCGATCGAATGTCTCCAGATGGGAGAAAGGCATCACCCGCCCTCGCGGCTCCGCGCAGAAGCTTCTTGAGGCGGTCGCACAACGTCCGACCCCGAACGCTGAGGGAGTGGCCGCATGATCGAAATCGCGCCCGCTACTCCCACCAAACTCCCGGCGAATGTCTCGAATGCTCGCCTTCCGGTCTCTTACGAGAACGCCAAGACGGCGCTGACCAACTGCGCCTCCGTCGACGAGTGCAAGGACTGGGCAGACAAGGCCGCCGCTCTCGCATCCTACGCCAAGCAGGCTGAAGATCTCGAGCTCGAGCGGATGGCGGCGCGCATCAGGGCCCGCGCGATGCGCCGCGCCGGAGAACTCCTTCAGCAATTCGATGGTCGCGGCGGCGACACGACCAAAAAGGAGGGCGCCCGCCCTTCTGCTCCCGCGCCGACACAGCGCGAGGTGGCCGAACAAGCCGGCATGTCGCCGCATCAGACGAAGCAGGCTGTTCGCATTGCCAGCCTGCCCGAGCCGGAATTCACCGAGCAGGTCGAGAGCCCGACGCCGCCGACGCTGACCACGCTGGCTGATCAAGGCCGGAAGGCCCGCCCGGCGCCCGATCCTCAGACGTGGCTCAAGGGCCGCGATCCGGAAGCCTTCAACAAGGCCATGCACTTCGTGGCGCTCGTCAGCGAATACGCGGCGGAACTCGGCAAAGCCGATCTCGAAGCGATCCTCCCGAACCTCGACGAAAAGCAGACGGCGAAGGTCCGCGCCAACATCGCGTCGATCGACAGCATCCACGACATCATCGCCACAAGGATTTGACCGATGGATAGCATCTACACGGAAGTCCGGAAGTTCGTTCAGGATCGCGTCGATGCCGGCGTCATCACTCGGGTCGAATGGCTGACCGCCGAGTACCTGGAGAGCAAAGGCGATGTCGCCGGTAGCGACGTTCCCTTCTACCGCGTCTGCGCCATCGCCCACGTCCACGAAGTGATGAAGCGCTGCGTCGGCAAGTACGACAGCAAGCCGAAGAAGGCGGACGGCCAGATGGTCCTTCCGGGCTTCGACCACCTCCAGAAGGCTTACACCGTCATCAGGGAAGGCGCGTCGCATCTCGTGCCTGTCGATCTTCTCTCCGACGACGAGCTGCTGGCGAGAGCCACCGAATACGACGCGATGGCCAAGGGTTGCCGCGATCATGCTCGTGAGATCCGGGAATACGTGCAGGCGCGGCCGAGCGAGGCCGCAGCATGACCCACCACCCGATCCGCGACCTCCCCATCAACGCCTACTGCGGCGAGCGCGAGTGGCAGCCGATCGAGACGGCGCCGAAGGACACCCCGATCCTCGCCTACGGACCGCTGGCCGGCTGCGAGATCATGTCTGGGTCGGACCGTGTGGACGACGAGGTCGACCAGCCAGGGCATGACGCCGGTTGGGTCGGGACTTCTTACGCCTACCCCGGCCGAAGCGAGAAGGGCGGCTTCGGAGGAGCCGACCATTGGCTCTCGGCCCCGCAAGGTCAGCCCACCCACTGGATGCCGCTCCCGACCCCGCCCGTCATTGCGCCGACCGGCCCGGCCAACCCCGAATGCCGCAACCCCGAAGGCTGCGACCGTTCTCATCGGATGCCGTCCTGCCGGGAATGCTCGTCTGCCTGGCTGGAGCTCGAGCCGGCTGAACGGATGCGTCGCCGGAAAGAGGCGAATGAAGCCGTGCAGGTCGCGGCATGATCGCGCTTCTCGTCGGATCGCCGCTGCTGGCGTCTGCCGCGTGCGCGGTCGGCGCGCTGCTGGGGGCTTGGAAAGATCAGGATCACGCAGCCGGTTTCCCCACCAAGGCGCGTGTCAGCCGGACCGGTAGAGGCTCCCCCCGCCTTGATGACCGGTCCGGCCCCCATTCCTTCGCTGGCGTCCTCCCTGCTGGCTTGAAGACCGGAGCGTCGGGCCTCCCAGCCGGCGTTCCGGTCGCCCAATCCCAACTCGGCCAAGACGGCATCCACCGCCTCGCCGATCGTCACCCATCCAAGATCGCTGTCGTCACTCATGGCGCGACAATCGCGCGCACCTGACCAACCGTCACCGTAATTCGCCGCCCTGAACTTTCGGAGCCCCTATGAGCGACAAGCCTCTCTCCATCGAACTTCTGGCGTTGAAGGCCGCGTTCGACCGCGCCTGCAAGATGGCCGGCGGCGGCGTTCGCATGGCGGCCGCGCTGGGGGTGTCCGAGCCGACGATCACCCGGTGGAAGCGCGACAACCATCCCGACGCGATCCCGGCTGAACTGTTCTGCAAGATCGACGCGGCGGCGGGCTATCCGTGCATGCTCGAGGCGATCGCAGCGATGGCCGGCTACCTGATCCGCCGGGACGAGATCCAGCACGCCGACATGCCGCTGTGCTCGCTGGCGGGACAGGCTGCGGTCGATGCGGGCAAGTTCGTCTTCGCGGTCACCACCGCCGATGCGGACGACGTGATCACCCGGCGGGAGCTGGCCTGCATCGAGGCGGAAGGCCGCTCAGCCGTCGCGGACATCACGCGCGGCATGGAAGCGGCTCGCGGGAAGTGCTTCGGCGCATCCGGCGTCAAGCTGGCGGCTGCGGAATGAGCGCTGCGGCCCAGCCGACACTGTTCGAGGGATCGAAGCGCCTTGTTTACGACGACGCCGTCGAAATGACCGTTGCATCGCTGCAGGCCTACGGGCCGGAGCATCCCCACTGGGGCATCGCATGGTCGGGCGGCAAAGACTCGTCCGCCGTGCTGACCCTCATTGTGCATCTGATCGACGTCGGGCGGATTGCGGCACCGAAGTCGCTGACTGTCTTCTATGCCGACACCCGACAGGAGCTTCCGCCCCTTCAGGCGTCCGCTTTCACAATCATGGATCAGCTCGCCGCACGCGGGATTGAGTGCCAGGTTGTCCGCGCGCCGATGGATAAGCGCTTTCTGGTCTACATCCTTGGCCGGGGCGTCCCGCCGCCGAACAACAATACGCTCCGCTGGTGCACCCGTCAGGTCAAGGTTGATCCGATGGCGCAGGCCATCGCCGAGCGGCTTGAACAGATCGACGGGAAGGTCCTGATGATCACCGGCGTCCGCCAGGGCGAGAGCGCCGTGCGAGACCAGCGCATCGCCATGTCCTGCGGCAAGGACGGCGCCGAGTGCGGGCAGGGCTGGTATCAGGAGGTCCTGCCGCAGGCGAAGGGCATCCGCGGGCGGATCGCGACGTTGGCGCCGATCCTGCACTGGCGGGTCTGCAACGTGTGGGACTGGCTCCGCATCTACGCGCCGATGAAGGAGTACGGCGGCTGGGCGACCGTTGCGATTGCCGACGCCTACGGCGGTGACGAGGCGGCAGAGATCGCGGCTCGCACTGGCTGCATCGGCTGCCCGCTGGCCTCCAAAGACCTCGCCCTAGAAACCGTCCTAGCCACCCCCGCATGGGCTCACCTAGCGCCGCTCCGCGGTCTGAAGCCGATCTATCGTGAGCTGCGGGAAAGCCGGCACCGGATCAAGAAGACAGGCTTTGATCCCGTCACTGCCGACGCAACCATCGGACACAACGGCGGCCCGTCGCTCGATGATGTACGGACGGTCGCCACCGGCAAGAACAAGCAGCGGATGGGGCCACTGACATTCGCTGCCCGGCTGATGGCGCTTGAGCGCATCGAAGCCATTCAGGCCGAATGCAACGACGCAGCCGCGCGCCTCGGTCGTCCTGGCGTCGACATCCTCAACGCAGAAGAAGCGGCCCGCATCCGGGCCCTGATCGCTGCGGAGACCTGGCCGCAAGGTTGGACCGGCGACGAGCCGCAGGCCGACACCCCGATGGATAGCGTTTTCAGGGACGGCTCTGTGCAGCCGCTGATGCTGTGAGCGCCCTCCGCCCAGCCAATACGAACACCTCTCCCGAGACGTCCAAGCGGAGGCCGACGAGCCCTTCGAGATTGCACGGATGCGCGCCGGGCTTGGGAGAGGGTGCCTTTGCACCCGGCAATCCGCGCACGCTCGTCGAGGAAGGCCCGGCTCCGGCTGGGCCTCTCCGCCCACTCTCGGAATCCCTCGACGCTGTTCTGACCCGGCTGATCGACACCCGGGCCGAGAATGCCGTCGGCGGCTCAATCCCCTGGCACCGCCCTGAAACCCCACGCCCTGGCGAAAGGATCTGACCATGGCCAAGACGCAAGCGAATAACGACGCACCCGGCATCGGTCACAACGCCGAGCAGGACACTGCCGAGCTCAAGGCGGTGATGATGGATCACTTCCGCAAGATCAGCGCGCAGAAGGCGCGGGTCGATGCGGAGGCGGAGATCTACAAGAAGCTCCGCAAGGACGCGAAGGCGGACAGCATCGTCCTCGCCGATATCGACTTCATGATGAAGTGCGCGGACGTCGAAGACCCCAGCATCATCCCGGCAGAACTGAAGCGCCGGGTCGAGATCGCATCGTGGTTCGCGCTCCCGGTCGAGTATCAGCCCGACATGTTCGGCGACTTCAGCCGCGAGCCGAGCGAAGACCTCGCGCGCCGGCAGGGGCGGGCGGCCGGTGCGTCCGGCGTCGGTTCCAATCCCTACGACGAGGATTCCGCGTCGGGCCGCGCATGGGCGGAGGAATGGCAGAAGGAGCAGAAGAAGCTCCAGGCTGCGCTCCAGTCGGCGATGGAGAAGCGCAACGCCGCCGCAGAGCTCATCAAGGGCAGCGACGACGAAGACCTCGACGATGAGAAGGACGCCGCGTGATGGCGCGGACATCATGGACCGACGAGCGTCTCGCCGAGCTCCGGCGGCTGATGAACTATCACCTCTCCTATGAGGAGATCGGTGCGCGGCTCGGCTGCACCCCGAACGCTGCCAAGTGCACGGCGTACAAGTATGGCTGGACCGGGCATGGGCGCTCCGCCCTTATCCGCAGCGAGCGGCTGAAGGGAAAGAAGCGCCCGCGCGGGTTCGGCGCGAAGATATCGGAGCACTCCAAGCGTCGGTGGCAGGATCCCGAGTGCCGGGAGAGAATGCTGGCCGGCATCAGAACGGCTGCGGCGAACGTCGTGCGGCGGGAGAAGATTTCCGAGCACTATGCGCGGCTCCGGGGGTTCCGCGTCCCTGCCGAGATGCAGGCGGAATATCGCTTCCTCGTCGACATCAAGAAGTTCCGGCCGCGTGAAGCCGGCGAGATCATGGGGCTGGTGCAGCCGGCGAGGGTGGCGGCATGACGGCGGAAGCCTTCCTCGACGGACGGGTGACGCTGCATGTCGGCGACTGCCTCAACGTGCTGGCGGCGATGCCTGAGAACAGCGTGGACTCCGTCGTCTGCGATCCGCCCTACCACCTGACGAGCATCGTCAAGCGGTTCGGCGGGGAGGGCGCTACGCCGACGAAGGCGGACGGTCCCACAGGCGTCTACAAGCGCTCCGCCGCAGGCTTCATGGGAAAGGCATGGGACGGTGGCGATGTCGCCTTCCGTGTCGAGACATGGGCGGCGGTCCTGCGGGTGCTCAAGCCCGGCGGCTACATCCTCGCGTTCGCGTCCACCCGCGGGTTCGGCCGCATGTCAGTGGCGATCGAGGATGCCGGCTTCATTACCCATCCGATGATCGGCTGGATCTTCGGCAGCGGCTTTCCAAAGGCGACCCGCATCAAGGCGGAAGGGTTCGAGGGCCAGCGCTACGGCGGCCAAGCGCTCAAGCCGGCGCTCGAGCCGATCTACATGGGCCAGAAGCCGTTCAGCGAAGAGACGGGTACCGCGAACATCCTGCGCTGGGGAACCGGCGCCGTGAACATCGACGCCTGCCGCGTGGGTACCGACGAAAGCCTGCGCGAAGGCGCCAGCAAGCTGTGGTCGCACTATCGGGAAGGCGAGGCCAGCGCTGAGCGCAGGTACCAGGACGCGGGCAGCACGAACTTCGCAGCGAAGCCGGGGCCGCGCGGCGGATCGCCCGATGGGCGCTGGCCGGCCAATCTCCTTCATGACGGCAGCGAGGATGTCGAGGCGGCATTCCCAGACAGCGACGGCAACAGCGGCGGGGTCATTCGCTGTAGTGGTGCCGATAGCGTTGCGCGCGGCAAGTTCGTAGCGACAGAACGCGGCGGTTACGGCGGCGGCAGCGGCTCGGCAGCCCGGTTCTTCTATGCGGCCAAGGCTGATGCTGACGACCGCATCGGGTCCAAGCACCCGACAGTCAAGCCGATCGACCTCATCCAATACCTCTGCCGGCTGATCACGCCGAAGGGCGGCACGATCCTCGACCCGTTCGCAGGCACCGGCACGACCGCTGAGGCTGCGTGGCGCGAGGGATTCGACGCGATCCTGATCGAACGCGAGGCGGAATATGCCGGGGACATCCGGCGCCGCATGAAGATGGCAATCGCCGGGCCTGAGGAGCGCAAGCGCGCCATTGCCGCCGTCAAGGCTGGCCGAGCCGGTACCGACCCTGACCACGGTCCTCTCTTCGGAAGCGCAGCATGACCATCATCCTCGGCCTCGACGGCGCCCAGTGCACTGGCTTTGCTTACTACGACACCCAGCGGTCGCTCGCATCGATACGGGCCGGGCTGATCCGCGCAACTGGCGAGAGCTACGAAGAGAAAGCGATCGACCTCCACCGCAAGCTCCTCGTCATGATGCGAGAGCAGCGCCCGGACTTCGTCGCCATCGAAATGCCGCTCCGCGCACAGCCGGGCGGAAAGCGTGTCCAGACCTTCATGGGCGAGGCCCAAGAGGTTGAGGGCGGCTCCGGCGTCAACGCGGTGATCTCATCGAACCAGATGGTTTCCGCGCTCGCCTGCGCAGCCGGCGCCAAGGGCATTCCACGCATCGTCATCGCCGTGAATTCCTGGCGCCCGCTCTTCTACGGCAAGGGCTTCAAGCCGCCGATGAACGCGGTGAAGGAGCGCGGCAAGATCGTCCAGAAGCCCGACTGGAAGGGCGCCGCCGTCGCCATGTGCGCGCAGCTGAAAATCCCGGTCCCGAACCACGACGCGGCCGAGGCCGTCGGCATTGCGTTCGCAGCATCCGGAACTCCGGCCTTCAAGAAATTTTGCCACGACGCTCAGCAGGAAAGGACTGCGGCATGAACATGGACCTGATGCACCTCGAGACCTTCCTAGAAGCCCGCGCTGACGCCGCGACGAGGGAAGCCAACCGACATCTCGCGGAGAAAGCACGCCATGAAGACGAAGCGCAGATCAACCAGGGCGTCGCTATCTTCTGCGAACGGGCGTCGACGCGAGTCCGCGGGCTTCGCGAGTTCCTGCTCCAGGCCCCGTCCGGGCTCACGATCGGGATCACCGCGACGGTTGAAGCCGAACCCGCTCCCGCGCCGGCCCCGGTGGATGAGCCGGCCGCTGGCGCTGTCGCCGGAGATGCTGAGCCCGTCGCGGGAGCCGCTGCTGTCGCGGCGGCAGACGAATTACCGGCGCGCGACGATCCAATTCACGATGATAGCGCTGTGGCCGAGACTGCCGGGCCCGATGGCGATGATCTCCCATCCGATGCCCCGGTGGGTGCTGAGGGCGGTGGCGGAGCAGGACCGGGCGGAGCGGCTGGCGAGGAAGCGGATGCCGAAGACAAGCACGAGGCCGCGCGCCGGGAGATCATGAAGCTCATCGGCGATCGGAACGACAAGACCGACATGATGAAGTCGGCGCTGGCCACCGTCCCCGGCAAACCAAAGTCGCTCAGCGATGTGCCGGTGGAATATCTCTCCGGGCTCGTCCTCCTGATCCAATCCGACCTCGAGTTGTTGCAGAACGCGCCTGCGGCAGAGCCCGAGCCTGTCCATGCTCAGGAGCCGGAGCGACTGGTCCCGCGCCACGACCCAGTGCCGGAGGCTGATGGCATGACGGTCTACGATCAGCGTCTGCTCGACGTGATGCGCATGAACCTCGACCGGCACGGCGTCTGCGGGATCAAGCCCCACGGCCTGTGCGAGATCGCGGACCTCGACAAGGACGTCGTCGGCGCCTCCATCAGTCGATTGCTGCGGGCGCGCCGGATCGTTCACGTCAGCCAGGGCACCTATCGCGTGTCGCAGCGTGGAAGCTCATTTCCGCCTCTGGGCGAGCAGAAGGCAGGGCCAGCGAAGGTTGCGGCCCGCAAGCCCATCCCGCGCGTCAGCGAGCCGCCCAAGCCGCTGCAGCCCCAGGCCATCGCTGCGCTCGCCGACAAGCTGATGGACCTGTTCGCTCAGGCCGCGGCGAATGCGGGCGACGACCGGGCGATGTTCGGCCGGGAAGGGCTGGTGAAGCGGTTCGACGTGACGGAGTACCGGATCGATGAGGCGCTGGAGGAACTGACGCGCCGCGGCCAGATCGAGACCGTCGCCGGGCTCAAGGGGCACATCACCGTCCGGCTGCTCAAGCCTACTGAGACCGCCGCATGAACGCGCAGGCTCCAGCAGCAGCATATGGCGAAGCCGATCCGTTCTACCGGGAGAGGCCGAATAATCTTGAGGCAGAACAAAGCTTGATCGGAGCGCTGCTCGTCAACAACGAGGCGTTCTTCGCGGTCGCCGAGTTCCTGCAGCCGGATCACTTCTACGAGCCGCTGCACCGGGACATCTTCGCCACCGCGGCCGAGATGATCCGGTCGAACAAGGTGGCGAACCCGGTCACCCTCAAGACCTTCATGAAGGAGCACGACAAGGTCGGCGAACTGACAGTGGCGCAGTATCTCGCGCGGCTGGCTGCCGAGGCGACGACGATCATCAACGCGGGTGACTACGGCCGGGCGATCTATGACCTCGCTATCCGACGCAATCTGATCCGCGTCGGCGAGGACCTGGTCAACGACGCCTACGATGCGCGCCTCGATGCTGATCCGGTCAGCCTGATCGAGACGGCCGAGGAACAGCTTTCGTCGCTGCGCCGATCGGGCGGGCTGGATGCCGGGTCCGCGACGTTCGGCGATGCGCTGGATACGATGTTCACCTCCATCATGAGTCCGCGGGCATCGTCGGCAGGATCCATCCCGTTCCCGCTGCCGGAGATCGGCGACGTGCTCCAGGAAGACGGTTTTCAGCCCGGCAACCTCTATGCGCTGCTCGGATCCTCGGGTGAGGGCAAGACGTCGCTGATGCTGCAGATCGCCCGCGCGGCCGTGGATGCCGGCCATCCGACGATGATCATCTCCTTCGACCAGAGCGAGGGGCAGATCGGAATGCAGATGGTCAGCCAGGCCACCGGCATCTCGGTCAGCCAGATGCGCCGGAACAAGGCCGGCGAGCGGGAGACGTTGAGCCGCGCCGAGGTCGACATGATCGCGAAGGCGAAGGACGATCTGAAGAAGCTTCCGATCGTCGGCAGGAAGCTCGCCAACGCGAAGATCGGCGTCATTACGGCGCTGGTCCGGCGGTGGGCAGCGACCGAGCGGAAGAAGTATCAGGCGCGCGGGATCGTGATGCCGACGCCGCTGTTCATCCTCGACCACAACCGGCGCGTCACCCCGGAGGATCCGCGGGCCCACGAGGGCAGGATAGCCGGCGCGGTCAATTCGGCCGGGAAGGCGCTTGCCGAGGACATCGGCGGGGCGGTGCTGTTTCTCAATCAGAGGAATTCGAAGGGCGCCGATCGGTATGTGCCGCGCCCGATCGCGGCGGACCTCTTCGGCGGGGAGCAAGCTCGCGAGGACTACGACGCCATCCTGTCGATCTACCGGCCTGAGCGGTGGCGTGACGAGCAACTGTCGGTCGCTCGCGACGAGAAGGATGCCGAGGCTATCCGCAAGCGGTTCATGCTTCGCCGGGGCTTCAACGACGAGCCGCGCGATCCCGAGGGCATGGCCGAGATCGGGGCCGTGAAGGTGCGATACGGCAATTCGGGCGTCCGCGAGTTCGTCCGGTTCGTCGGGCCCTCGACCAAGTATGTGAGCGACCGCCGTGCCGCGCCGGAGCTGTTCTGATGCGGTACGAACCCGGAAAGACCCACGCATGGGCGACCGCATGGGGGCGCGGCTACGCGGCCGAATACGCCAACCAGGGCAACAAGCACCCGCGATTCATCAAGGACAAGGGCCGGGTGGTGATCTTCCCGACCTTCCAGGAGGCAATGGCGGCGGCGATGACCATGATCCGCAAGCGGGAGCCGGACGTGGTCGGGTTTGCTGCTGCCGAGGATCCGCTCGCCGCCGGCATCAAGGCCGAGATCGCGGCATTCAAGGATCGCCGCGCCGAGGAATCGCGCCGGCTGCAATCCGAGACCTTCACCATGCACAAGGCCGGTCGGAAGCCGGTCACCGTCGAGACGAAGCGGAGGCGCGCATGACCTCGCGCCCCAAGGGAGCCCTCGACGCGCTGCTTGATGGGGTTGGCATTCGGGTCCGCCCGGTCTTCCGCCGCCGGGGCCCCGCCGAGACGCACGCACGCGCCACGCTCCACGAAGTGCGCAACAGGATGGGCGATGGGCATCTGCTGTTGACGCTCCGCTGCATCCGGCAGACCAGCGGCAATCGCGACGAACTCTGGAGCGAAACGATCGGCGCCGTGAGCGACGTGCTTGAGCAGCGGCCGCGCTGGGTGGAGAGGGGCGGGGAACTCCTCGACGCGTTCGACAAGATCGACCTTCGGGCAATGCGGCTCCAGGCAACCCGCCTGCGGCCATGGGAGGTCCGGAAGACGCTCCGGGCCTTCCTGTTCATGGAACTGCGCCAGCGGCTCGATACGGCCGTGGATGGCGATCTATTCGGAGAGGAAGCGGCATGATCTTCGGCGACATGGAGAAGAAGGTACTCCGCAACTGTGTGGCGGGCATCGACATCAGGTCATCCGACAGAGCGGAGGACAGGGCAAAGCAGGCGCTCCGCCGACATGGGTTCATCGCCTACGTAGGCAAGCCGCGGCGATGGCAGGCATCCGCCAAGGGCGTGGCTCTCGTCAGGCTCTGGAATGAGGGCAAAGCATGAGAGACATTTCCGAAGACGCGGCCGTCATCGCCGACATGATGATCGTGGTAAAGGCCCGCTTCGTCGAGGCGATCGATACCGACGCGCATGTCAGTTCCCGGCTCACCCGGCCGCCGGCAGTCGTCTCCTGCTGGCCGGCCACGCAATCCGACGGTAGCGAGGACGATCCGATCCCGAACGTCTGGCGGCCGAGCTCTGTCGCCATTTCCCGTGCCGACGAGGTCATGCACGGCTGGCTGATCGACTTCATCCCCGATCTGGAGCATCGTAAGCTGATCCTGGCATGGTCCGCGAGCATGGCGAACCCGAAGCGCTATGGCTCCTTCGCCCGCTGGTGCAAGGAAACCGGCCGCGTGCGTAGGACGGCGGATCGGCGGCTCCTGTCGGCATTCTCTATCGTTGCCGCGTTAATCCGAAAAAACGGAAAATCGTTGCAAGCCCCTGATTGGAATAGGGTGTCCACACTCGCCCAGGTTTCGGGTATGGACGTTGGCAAGATGGGGAACGGTGCGCCGAAGCCGTCATTCGAGGCCAGCGACGGTATCGGATCATGGCACGCGGCAGACGCCATCCCCGCGAACGATCCCGACAATCGAGACACGACTTGGGCCGACGATCAGAACGAGCGCCGACGGCGGATGGCTGAGCGCAAGGCGGGGTGACAGAATTCGAGGGGCAGCCCTCGCACGAGTAGGGAGCGGCGGTGGTCACCGTATGGTGGCGATGCCGAAAGGCGCTGCATGCAACGCTGAGCGGTTCCACTCCCTTCGATATGGCGGTCTCGGAATGGGCGACGCCCCGCCGGGATAATCAAGTCCCGGCCTGGACGGGCGCCGCCACCAGTCAGGAGCGTACGGGTCCGAAACCACTGACGGGCGAACGCGGGCGAGAGACGACCCACCGGCCAACGACATCCGCTGAAACATTGCGGAAGGCGACTAACGGGGCGGGGTCAATAAGCCGGGGATGTGCCGGCACGCTCCTGAACATCCATGCAGGCAAGCCCTGTAGGATAGCGACGGGTCGGTGTTACTGGTCGCACTGGCAGGCGGAGGAAAGCGCAGTGCTGGGGCTGCAGCGGTACGCGCGCATGGCCGGCGTCGATCTGGTCGATGTGGCGGAGCGGATCAGCGGCTTCAGGTAACCGGCGGGATATTCACTATCTCAAGTTCGGGAAGGCATCAGACATATTGTCGGCAGGGTAGGGCGAGTTTTCGACCTCTTCGATCTCCGCGATCAGAGCGTCTGCCTCGGCCTCAGACATTCCGCGTCCCGCGACCCCGCCATTGTGCAGGACGGTGAAGGTGACTGCTTCGTCCGCTGTCCCCTCGTTTCGGACTTGGCGGACCTTTGTTGGCTTCTCGGTCATTGACGTTCTCCTAGCCGGCGTCGGCGCTCACTGAATCATCTCGCGAGTTGGATGTCGAGGTATCTACGGTGTCCTGCAAATCCTGCGCCGAGCGCCGCCGCATCCTTGCCGAGGCCCGCGCCAAGGCCGGCATCAAGGGCGTGGTGAAGGCGATCCCGAGTGTGGGGCGCCATCTGGTCGCGAACCCGCAAAAGCTGGACGGCCGACTAGGCTTCCGGCGATTTGGTCGTCGCAGCAACGATGCCACGTTCGATCCGAGCCGTGAGAACGAATAGAAAGTTCCCCAAAGCTTCCGCGAAATCGACCGATTGTCGTGCCTCTTCCTCGAGAACGTGGGGGCTATCCTTATCAGCATGCCGCGGTCTGTTCGAACCCAGTCTTACTGAGTGGGCCCAGTCCGCCATCCCCTGAGTCAGCACGTTGTCCTTCAGAGCCAAATCAATACGTGAATACAGACTTCCGTCTGCGTAACCTTTGGCCTTCAGCATTGCGTCGACAGCGCTCCCTGCGATCATGGCGGCGGCGTCGGGTGCATGAAGAGTCTCATACGCCTGTTGCAAGAAGCGGCGTGCTGCGTCCGGCAGATCATCGTGGGCGACAGGTGCCTCCGGGAACACCGCGTCAATATTCAGCCAACTTGATCCTGATTGCCCCTCAGAAGGGGCGCCCCTGACGGCGATGATCGAGCCGCAAGACCTGCAGTGATAGGCGCCCCACAACCTGTCTGCGGAATTATCTGTGTGGGGGCTATAGCCAGTGGTTGCCCAAACTCGCCAGTAGTTCGGAGAAGCGATGGAGCAGTGGGGGCATCGTTTGAGACCGGTAAATTGGAGGCCCATCTGATAACCGGATTTGTCATATTCGACCTTGATCTTCACAAAGAGCTCCATTCGCATAATCAAAGGTAATCAAACATGGCGCGCGGCGGAAAGCGACCAGGCGCCGGTCGCAGGCCGGGCTCGTCCACCAAAATCAACGCTCAGCAGAAGCGCACGCTGACCGAGATCGCCCGGGACCATACCGAAACGGCTATCGGCGTTCTCACGTCGATCATGAGCGACGCCGCTGCGCCGGCGGCAGCACGTGCCACAGCAGCCAACAGCGTGCTCGACCGAGGCTGGGGAAGACCGACGCAGGATCATCGCCACGGTGGCCCGACAGGTGGCCCCATCCCAACGATCGACGTCACCAAGCTGAAGGGGATGACGGACACGGAGCTTGAAGCCCTTGAACGTGCACTTGTCCAGATCGGCATTGTTGACGGCGATCCGGGCGGAGCGGGAGGCGAGGAAGACTGAGGAGGACCGGGCGGCCGAGCGGGAACGCCTGCTGCGGTCGCATCTCGATTTCACCCGCAAGTTCTTCGTCGAGAAGGAAGGCCAGCCGTTCTCAGTTGCGGCGTTCCACCGGGTCATCTGCGACGCGCTCGACCAGGTCTTCACAGGCACGATCCGCCGGCTGATCATCAATGTGCCGCCCGGCTACGGGAAGACCGAGCTGGCGGTGGTCAACTTCATCGCCCGGGGCTTCGCGATCAATCCGCGCGCCCGGTTCATCCATGCCAGCTACGCGCAGGCGCTGGCGCTGGACAACTCGTCCAAGGTGAAGGACGTCATCAATCTCGACGGCTACCAGGCTCACTGGCCCGTCCGCATGCGCATCGATACGAACGCGAAGGGGCTGTGGCGGACCACTGATGGCGGCCACCTTCGCGCCGCGGCGTCGGGTGAGCCAATCACGGGCTTTCGCGCCGGCATCCTGGCCGAACCGGGGTTCACCGGCGCGCTGGTGATCGACGATCCGCTGAAGCCGGACGATGCCTCGTCGGACACGACGCGGAAGTTCATCAACGAGCGGTGGGAGAACACCTTCCGGTCTCGCCTGGCGCATGAAGACGTGCCGGTGATCGTGATCATGCAGCGGCTGCACGTCGACGACTTCACCGCGCACCTGCTGCAGGACTCCGGTGAGCACTGGCATCTGCTGAAGCTGCCGATCCTCATCGACGGGGAAGACGAGGCGCCGGCGGGCGACGTCACGATGATCCGCCACGGGCTGCCGACGGGGCCGCTGTGGGCCGAGAAGCACACCGTCGACCAGATCAAGGTCCTGCAGAGCTCGCCGCAGGTCTTCGCCGGGCAGTCGATGCAGGATCCGGTGGTGGCCGGCGGCAACCTGTTCAAGACGGAGTGGTGGGGCCGGTATGATGAGGTGCCGTCGCTGGCCTGGCGCGGCATCTACGTAGACACGGCGCAGAAGACCAAGGAACGCAACGACTACACGGTGCTGGAGCACTGGGGCGCGGGCAGGGACGGCAAGGCCTACCTGCTGGACCTCGTCCGCGGGCGGTTCGAGGCGCCGGAACTGGAAAGCACGGCGATCGCGCTGTGGACCCGCTGCAAGGCGATGGATGCGGGCCGGTACGGCCACCTGCGCAAGATGGCGATCGAGGACAAGGTCTCGGGAACGGGGCTGATCCAGTCGCTGCAGCGCAAGTCCATCCCGGTGATCGCGATCCAGCGCGAGAAGGACAAGTACACCCGCGCGCTTGACGTGGTTCCGTCCTGCGCGGCCGGGCTGGTGGTGCTGCCCAAGGCGGCACCGTGGCTCAAGGATTTCGAGGCCGAGGTCGCAGCGTTCCCCGACGGATCGTTCGACGACCAGGTCGATCCCTTCATCGATGCCGTCGGCGAGATGGCCGGACACAGCACCTACTCGCTCGACAATGTCAGGTAACCGATGACCGGAACTCAGCTTCAGACGGATAGCCTTCTGGCGCTGACCTCCGGCATGGGGGACCCGGCACGGGACAAGGCGGCCGGCACCTACTACGGGCCGTCGTTCCTGACCGACGAGCAGCTGCTCTACGCCTACCAGGGCTCCTGGCTGCCGCAGAAGATCGTCAACATCCCGGCGATGGACTCCATCCGCAAGGGCCGGGACTGGCAGGCCGAGAACGACCAGATCGAGGCCATCGAAGCCGAGGAGATGCGGCTCGGGCTGTGGCAGAAGCTTCTGGACGCGCGGATCAAGGCGCGGCTGTGGGGCGGCGCGGCGATCTACATGGGCACAGACCAGGCGCCGGATCAGCCGCTGCGCCTGGACGGACTGGGCAAGGGCGGGCTGAAATACCTGACGGTCCTCTCGCGCCGAGAGGTGATCGCCGGCGAACTGGATCAGGACGCTCTGGCCGAGACCTACGGGCGGCCGAAGGATTATCAGGTCACGGGACGAGTGGCGTTCGCCAACATCCACCCGTCGCGGCTGGTGGTGTTCACCGGGCAGCCTCACCCGGACGTCTGGCTGGCACAGGGTCCGAACCGCGGCTGGGGCGAAAGCTCGCTGCAGGCAGTGTTCAGCGCGATCAAGAACGCCGACAGCACGGCGGCCAACATCGCCAGCCTGGTGTTCGAGGCCAATATCGACGTGTTCGGCGTGCCGGACTTCATGTCGATGGTCGCCGATCCGGAGTACCGCAGCCGGCTGCTGGAGCGCTTCCTGCTGGCCAACGTCGGCAAGTCGATGAACCGGGCCTTGATCCGGGACGCGAACGAGACCTACGACCGAAAGCAGATCAGCTTTTCGCAGCTGCCGGAGGTCCTGCAGCAGTTCCTGATCATCGTCTCGGGCGCGGCCGATATTCCAGCCACCCGCCTCCTGGGGCAGTCGCCCGCCGGCATGAACGCCACCGGCGAAAGCGATATGAAGAACTATCACGACCGCATCGAGAGCATGCAGAAGCTCGAGCTGCAGCCGGCGATCTACAATCTCGACGAGGCGCTGATCCGGTCTGCGCTCGGCGAGCGGCCGGCGGAGGTCTACTACGAGTGGTCGCCGCTCTCGCAAATGAGCGAGAAGGACAAGGCCGAGGTCGCGCTGAAGAAGGCGCAGGCGTTCCAGATCGACATCAACTCCGGTGTGATGCCCGACAGTGTGCTCGCCAAGGGCCGGCAGAACCAGATCATCGAGGACGGGCTCTATCCAGGCTTCGAGAACGCGCTGGACGAAGCTGAGGCCGAGGGCGACGCGATTGACTTCGGCGAGCGTGCGGAAGAGCCGGAGGTCGTGCCGCCGGTGGCGCCGGGCAATGTGACCCGCATGCAGGCCGCTGCGAACGATGCCGCGCCCCGGACGCTGTATGTGCGCAGGGACGTGCTGAACGCCGCTGAGATTGCCGCTTGGGCGAAGTCGCAGGGGATGACGGACATCGTGCCCGACCTGCACGTGACGATCATCTATAGCCGGCAGCCGGTCGACTGGTTCGCCGTCGGGGAATCGTGGTCGCCCAAGCTGGAGATCGGCGCCGGCGGGCCGAGGCAGATGGAGCGCTTCGGCGAGGCCACCGTGCTGCTGTTCACCGCGTCCGACCTTCGTTGGCGGCACCGGGAGATCATCGAGGCCGGCGCCACGTGGGATCATCCCGAGTACCAGCCCCACATCACGATCAGCTACGGCGACAAGCGCCCGTTGGCCGAGATCGAGCCGTACCAGGGCGAAATCGTGCTGGGCCCGGAGATATTCGAGGAGGTGAACGAGGATTGGGCGGCGGGAAGAAAGCTATAAGCCTCTGCCGTTCAACCATGTGCCACAGTTGGGCATGCCTCTGCCGGCCCACGTGTTCGAGACAGGGTCTACGAAAAGCTTGTCGTTAGCATCGCAGCACGAAGCCAAGTGGTCGCGCAATGATGATGCTGTTCCATGCCAGTCAACAAACCATACCGAGCCTTGAGCGTGGCAGTAGGGCAGGGCTTCCAGCTTGCGCGTGATGCACGTGTAGTTCTGCCCCACCTGATTGAGATCGTAGGCGACGATAAAGACCGTCATGCGCTCCTCCTCCGTTGTCGAATTGCAGGCTTGCACACTTCGAGGCAGTCAGGAAGCTCACTGTGCAAACCTACAGCCTCTCCCGCATGGCGGCCACTAAGACCCGCCGCGCCTCGATCACCCTCCCTCCGATAGCCGACAGCCGGGGCGCGCAGACCGAATACGTCCGCGCCCTCCGCGCCATGCTGAGGTCACTGGCGGCCACGGTGCGCTCCGACGTGCTTCCGGCCGCTGAAGCCGAGATCGCGCGCCAGCGGGCCGCAGTGACGCAGGACGCGATAGGCGAATACATCTTCCGGGGTCTCCGGGACCTCGCCGTCAGCCTCGGCGTCATTGCCGAGGGCATGGTCGGGCGCATCCTTCGGCTGGAAAGCGAGCGGCACACCAAGAAGTGGCTGGCCTCGGTCCGGTCGACCATCGGGATCGATATCGCCGCGGTGGTGAGCCAGGAGGATCTGGCCGACTACCTGACCACGGCGGCGGCGCGGAATGCGAGCCTGATCCGGTCGCTCGGCGATGATGCGGTGAAGCGGGTCGAGCAGGCCACCTACCAGGCGGTGCTGCAGGGGCAGACAGCGGCGCAGTTGCGAAAGCGCATGACCGAAGAGTTCGGGGTGCTGGACAGCCGGGCGAAGTTGATCGCGCGGGACCAGACGGCGAAGCTGACGTCGGACCTGAACCGGATCCGGCACCAGCAGGCGGGGCTGACGCACTACATCTGGTCGACGAGCCAAGACGAGAGGGTCCGGGAGCGGCACCGGGCGCTGGAGGGTAAGGAATACGCCTACGGCGAGCCCACAGGTGCGGAAGGCGGGTTGCCGCCGGGGCAGCCGATCCAGTGCCGGTGTGTCGCGCGCGGCGTGGTGGTGATCGACGGGGAGCGGTTCTAGCGCTTCATCCATTCCGACAGCGGGCCGCTTACATCGGCCGGCGGATCGACTTCCTCGAACTCCGGCTCGATCGCGTCCATGACGATGCGGTGCCGGCGGTCTGCGGCCTCTTCCATCCGGCTGACCTGCATCCGCAGTTCCTTCACCTCGATCATCAGGTCGAGGATCAGCGTCTTCATGGGGCGGTCGGGATCGGTCGTCATCGGGGCGGCATCATACACAGATCGAGGGCGAAGCCCATGCGTTTGACAGGTCGGACGCGGTATCGCCTCGGATGGTTCGGCAAGGTGATCCTACAAGTCGAGGAAGCCTGCATCACGGCAGGTCCGGGGCGCCCGCAGCCGGGCCGAGATTTCGTCCGGTATTCATGGCGCGACGCGCGACTGACGGATGTTGTTCATGCAGATGCCCCGAGCGAGCGTGAGCACGTCAAAGGCTGCGACGGATGCTGGTGCGGCTCTTGGCACCCTATGACCGTGGCATTCGGCGAACAGAACCACGTGCCGGCGCCCAAACGGTAATCTGAGGATCACCAACATGCAGTTCATCGACGCCGCCGCGGTCGAGCACCCACGGCTGACCGGCGACGGCTATCTCGTGGCCGATGCCCGGATCGTCCGGACCGGGATCCAGCACTACGCCGGGTTCGAGGTCGGCAAGCCGGAAATGCAGATGGTCCGGGTCTACCGGCCGGAGGAAGAGGTCTTCCACCGCGACAGCCTGGCCTCGTTCTCTCACGTCCCGATCACCGACGATCACCCCTCCGAAGCCGTCACGGCGGACAACTGGTCGAAGTTGGCGAAGGGCGAGACCGGCGACGAGGTGCTGCGGGACGGCCAGCGGCTGCGCATTCCGCTGATCGTCAAGGACGCGGCCGCGGTGAAGGCGATCCAGGGCGGCAAGCGGGAGCTCTCCGCCGGCTACACCTGCGACCTCTCGTTCGAAGATGGCGTCACGCCCAACGGCGAGGCCTACGACGCAATCCAACGAAACATCCGTGCGAACCACCTGGCGATTGTCCAGCGCGGCCGTGCGGGCTCGGAATGCCGCATCGGTGACGGTGCCGCATCGTGGGGCGCCGCCCCGATCACCATAGAGGACAAGGACCCTCCCATGACGCTCAAGACGGTTACCGTCGATGGCATCCCGATCGAAGTGACCGATCAGGGCGCCACGGTCATTGCCACGCTGCAGCAGCGGCTCAGCGACAGCGCGGCGAACATCGCCAAGCTCAACACCGACCACGCCGCCGCGCTCGCCGCCAAGGATGCGGAGATCGCCGCCAAGGATGCGGCCCTCGACGACGCGAAGGGCAAGATCCTGTCCGACGCCGACATCGACAAGCGCGTCCAGGACCGCGGCGATCTAGTCGCGCTCGCCGGCGCCATCGCCAAGGACGTGAAGACGACCGGCGTCTCCGATGCCGACATCCGCAAGGCCGTCGTGGTCGCCAAGCTCGGCGATGCCGCGGTCGAGGGCAAGTCGGCTGCCTATATCGACGCCCGCTTCGACATCCTCGCCGAGGACGCGAAGAAGGGGAGCGACGTGGTCCGCAAGGCGCTCGGCGACAAGACGCCGCCCAGCATCAACGACAATGGTCAGTCGGCCTACGAGGCTCGCCTCTCCGACGCTTGGAAGAAGGAGGCCTGATCCATGGCGATCCAGACCGCATACAACGAGACCATCGATGCGGGTCGCGCAGGCGCCCGGGTCAACATGGAGCCGGTCGACCTGATCTCGCGCACCGTCGAGGACGAGGCCGGCATCGGCTTCGGCAAGGTCGTCCAGCAGGGCGCCGCCGACAAGGGCTGCACCGCGACGCTCACCGGCATGACGGCGCAGACCTATCTCGGCGTCACCATGCGTGAGCGCGGCGTTCGCCCCGAGACGCCCAACGCCTTTGCCCAGTACGAATCCGCGCTGATCATGCGCAAGGGCGTCATCTGGGTCGAGGTCGCTGTCGCTGTGGCGCCTTCCGACATCGTCACCGTCACGCTCGCCTCCGGGATCATCGGCAAGACTGCCGTCGGCGCCGGTGTCGTGGCCATTCCGAACGCCCGGTGGGAGACCAGCACTTCGGGTGCCGGCCTCGCTGCGCTTCGCCTGGGCTGAGGAGAACACCCATGAACATGCACACCTATGACGCTCAGGCGGCCCTGAGCTTCGTCCGCTCGCAGACGACCCACGTCGAGCAGGCGGTCAACGAGACCGTCTACCCGGACATCCAGTATCCGGGCCTGATCCCGGTCGACACCTCGGCGAACCCGTTCGCTCAGACGGTCACCTACTACTCGAGCGACAAGTTCGGTAAGGCCGACTGGATCAACGGCAACGCCGACGACATCCCGATGGCCGGCACCGAACTGACCCAGCACAAGACGGCGGTCTACACCGCGGCGATCGGCTACGGCTGGGGCTGGGAAGAGATCAACGTCGCCATGATGTCGGGCCGCAATCTGGCCAACGACGACGCCATGGCCGCGCGCCGCGCCTACGAGGAGATGGTCGACCGCACCATGCTCTACGGCGACACGACCAAGGGCTTCGTCGGGCTGATCAACAGCTCGGCCGTGACCGCCGCCGGCGTGACCACAGGCGATTGGGCCACGGCCACGGAAGACCAGATCCTCGCCGACTTCAACGAGGTGCTGCTCGGCATCACCACGGACACGAAGGAAACGGGGATGGCGGACACCGTGCTGCTGCCCTACGACAAGCTCGCCTACCTGGCGTCGAACCGCCTCGGCGACACCCAGCAGACGATCCTGCAGTTCCTCCGGACCGAGAACGTCGTCACGGCGATGACCGGCCGGGCGCTGACGATCCGCACGCTTCGCGGCCTCTCGACCGCCGGTGCCGGCGGGACGGCCCGCATGGTCGCTTATCGCCGCGATCCGGCGGTGTTGAAGGCGCACATCCCGATGCCGCACCGCTTCCTGCCGGTGTTCCAGGACGGCCCGCTGCACTGGGTCGTGCCCGGCGTCTTCCGTCTCGGCGGCCTCGACATCCGGCGCCCGAAGGAAGTTCGCTACGGCGACGGGCTCTGAGGGAGCGCGGATCATGGCGAACGTCACGAACAAGCACTCGGCGCCGCTCACGATGGGCGGCGTCACGATCCCGGCCGGTCGCACGGCCAAGGTCGAGAACTGGCGGATGGTCTCCGGCGGTTCTGCGGTCCGCACCTGGCTGAAGCTGGGAATCATCGAGGCCGACGAGGATCCCGCCGAGCGCGGCCTTGCCGGTCTCAAGCGGGCGGATCTTCAGGGCTTCGCTGCCGGTCCTGCCCAGACGGAAGACGCGCCCACCGGCGCCTATGCCGTCAAGGCGACCTCGCCGGGCTGGTTCGCAGTCTTCGACGGCGACAAGCAGGTCACCAAGGGACTGCGGAAGGACGATGTCTCCGGGTTCGACGAGTTCTCGGATGCGGACAAGGCCGCCTTCGTCGAGGCGAACAAGGTCGAGGACTGACCCATGGCCTACACCGTGCCGACCGCTGCCTCTCTCAAGGCGCGATATCCCGAGTTCGATGCGGTCTCCGATGACCTCGTTACCCTCGTGATCACCGAAGCGGCCGGCACGGTCACCACCTCCTGGCTGGAGCGCGACTATCCCATCGCCATCATGCTCCTGGCAGCGCACATGCTGATAGCCGAGGGCGCGGTGGAGCGGGCCGACCCGAACGGCGACGGCACATCCACCATGACCACGACCGGCGCGGTGAAGTCATTCCGCGTCAGCGAGGTTCAAATGAGCTACGCCGGGACCGGGGGAGGCGCAGGAGGACAGGAAATGTCCGCCGACGCTCTGGCCTCCACCTATTACGGCGCGCGTTTCCTCGCCCTCAGGCGGGCGAATTTCAGCGGGCCGTTGGTCGCCTGATGTTCAACGTCAAGGTGGTCCGCAAGGAGCACGATACCCGGTGGAAGAGGATCCTGGCGCACAGCTTCCGCGGGACGCACGTTCAGGTCGGCTTCCCGGCCGGCGAAGCCAGCAGCGATCTCGTCATGCGGGCGATCTGGAACGAGTTCGGCACGCGTGGCGGCGCGTCCGGCGGCGGCTGGGGCGGGCCCGTTCCTGAGCGGCCGTTCATGCGGAACGCGATGCGGGCGAACCGCGGGAAGTACCAGCGCGCCATGGCGGCCGGTGCCCGCGAAATCTTCAAAAGCGGCACGTCGATGCACGCCATCCTGTCGCGGCTGGGCATCCTGGCTCAAGGCGACATCCAGGTCGAGATCACCGCACTCCGGAGCCCGCCGAACAGCCCTGTGACGACAAAGCTCAAGGGCAGCAGCAACCCGCTGATCGACAGCGGAGAGATGCGCGCCGCAGTGACATGGAAGATCGAGGACTGACATGCCCAGCCTCGCCCGCGCCTTCAACGCCATCACCACGATGGCAGTCACGCATGAGCGCAGCGATCCGGACGCAGGATCGTATGTGAACGGGAAGTGGGTGCCCGCGCCGCCGGTTTCGACCACGATCAAGGCTTCGATCCAGCCGATCGCCGGCAAGGAATACGACAACCTGCCCTCGACCATCCGCAATGAGGCGCAGGCGGCCTGCCTGACGCGTTTTGCGCTGCAGTCGGGCGATCGGATCATCGACGGCGCGGCGCGCTACAAGGTGCTTCACATCGACGATTGGCAGAAGCTCGGCGGCTACACCCGGGCGATCCTCGGGGCACTGAAATGAACGAAGCCGAGGTCATGGATGCAACCCGCAACTGGATCGCCACGACCACCGGGATCCTCTGGATCGACAGTTACCAGGGCGGGCCGGAGCCGGCGGAGCCTTACGGCGTGATCAACCTGATGATGTCGGACGCGCTCTACGCCAATCCGATCGAGCATGAATATCCGGTGGCCGACGAAGGCACCGAAGACGAGCAGATCAGCCAGGCGCCGGTGCGGGACTGGTACTGGCGGTTCAGCCTCAACGTCTACGGCGGCGAGGGGGCAACCATCCTGCGCAAGGTGAAGACGGCAGAGAAGGTGCTCAGCGCCACTGCGCCGCTCCGCCCGCTCTCGCTGTTCGAGACGTCGCAGGTCCGCGACGCCACCGAACTCGTCAATGAGGCGTGGCAGTCCCGCAAGCAGATGGACATCGAAATCCGCGGGCTGATCCGCGACGGCCTCGTCATCGACGTCGCCGAAACTGCCGGTGTGGAAACCACATCGGTGTGACCGGGCAGTTGCCCTCTCCTGAAACCTAAGCCTGCCCGGTTAAGGGCCTGTCACGAAAGGACTTGCTGGCCATGGCCAAGCTGCCCATTTCGCGGTTCGTCGACGTCAACCTGACGCGCGATGATCGCTTCCCCAGCATCGAGGGCTTCGGCGTCGCGCTGTTGCTCACGTCGACCACGGTGGCCGGCAAGCTGGATGCCGACAACCTGACCATCACCTACGGCTCCATGGCCGAGGTCGCGGTAGATTGCGATGCCGGCCAGCCGTTCTACGAGGCCGCCAGTCTCGCCTTCGCCCAGAACCCGGCGCCGCTGCAGGTCAAGGCCGGCTGGTACGATGCGACGGGCTTTGCCGGCGCTGCAGACGCGGCGGCCGAGAAAGCCTTCATCGCCGATGCGCTGGACGCGATCGAGAACGCCGACGACGGCTTCTACTGGGTTGATGTCGAGGCCGTGCTCCGCGACGGTCCCGGCTCCGATGCCGTGATCGAGTGGTGCGAGCCGCGCCGTAAGCAGGCGATGCTGACGTCCAACGACGACGGGCACGAGGACGCCGGTGACGCGACGAACATCTCGGCTCGCCACAAGGGCGCCTACGAGCGCGCGAATGTCTTCTACCACACCGACGCAACGAAGTACCCGGGCTTCGCCTACGCGGCCAAGCTGGGCACCTTCAACTTCGATGAGGAAGGCGCGGCCTACACCGGGAAGTTCAAGCGGCTGAACGGTCTCTCCAGCATCAACAAGGGCACCGCTGTCGTTCAGGCCATCACCGGATTTGTCCCGGCGCTGGGCCAGAACTCGACGGCCGGCCATCTGGCCAACACTTACGTCGACACCAAGGGCGTCAACCTGGTGGTCGAGGGCTCGACCCTGACGGCGAACGTGTTCACCGACGAGATCCATGCCGGCGACTGGCTGTCGGCGCGGATGGAGGAGGAGATCTTCGCCGCGCTGCTGAACAACAAGCGCATCGCGATGGACCCGAACGGAATGCGCATTCTCGCCGGTGCCGCGGAGGCCGTCATGGTCCGCGCGCGTCGCGCCGGCATCGTCGCCGACTACGAGGACGAGAACGGCGAGTTCGTGCCGGCCTTCACCGTCACGCCGGGCGACGTGGACGCCATCTCGGCAGCGCAGCGCAAGGCGCGCATCGCGCCCGCCGTGCAGGTCAACTTCCGCTACGCCGGCGCTGTCCACTTCGCCACGATTTCGATCACCATGCGCTTCTAGCGGGTGCCCTTGGCGCGGCGATTGAATGCCTGCTGGCTCTTCGTCGCCCATCGACAGTTGCCGGGCTCGTAGTCGCCATCATTGTCGATGCGGTCGATGGAATGGTCAGGAGAAGGACGCGGCCCCATGTCGGCATAGAAGGCTGCAAAGTTTTCTTGCCACCGGTCACAGACCTTGATGCCGCGCCCGCCGTAGTAGGCATAAGCGGCATCATTCTCGTTATGGCATCGCTTCCGTATAGCGCACCAGCAATTCCATTCCGGCGTTTTTGTCTGTCGATGCGTCGACCGGCGCTGGCGGGTCCTCTCGTTGCGGAGGCATCCGCAGGAGCGTGTATTCCCACTCTGCAAGGCGCTGCCGGAAACCTCGGCAGTGTTTCCACAGTCGCAAGAGCATAGCCACACGGTCTGCCCGCCCCTGTTTAAGGTCCGGGATACTACCGTCAGCCTGCCAAAGCGCTGTCCTGTTCGATCCGTCAGGAGTCGCTCCGATATCTGCTCCTTGGCCAAGCAGCCGCAGGACTTGCTTACGCCCTTGCTGAGACTGCCGGCGTTAACCGGTCTCTCTGTCCCGCACGCACACGAACACATCCAGTAATGGTGCACACCCCGAACGCCTGCGTAGGACTTCACGGTCCATCGGCCAAAGGTGCGCCCCGAATGATCCTTGAAGCCTGAGTGCTTGGGCATTGGCACATCCATGGCATTCGACCTTCGCTGAGGTTGGTGCCAGAAAATTATAACATCATAACGATGGGGTTCTATAAAAATGGCGCGCTCTTCGCTTCAGACGACCTACAGCTTCGGCAATGTGACCGGAACGCTGAACGGTCGAGACATGGTCGGTTTCTGGGAAGGCGACGACACCATCACCGTCGAGGAGGGTGCCGACATCGGCACCGGCGTCGTCGGGGCGGATGGATCTTCGATCTTCTCCCAGGCGGTCAACAACTCGGCTCGGATCACGCTCCGGGTGCAGCATCGGTCCCCGCTCCATAATCTCCTGCACCAGCAGCTCGCCCGCCAGCGCGGCGGCAATCTCGCCGGCATCCCGCTGACCTTCCGCGATGGGGACAGCAACGAGGGCGGCGCCTGTGATCGGGCGATGATCATGCAGGCGCCCGGCGTCCAGCAGGGCACCAACGCATCGGTGCGGACGTGGGTGCTTTGGACGGGCAACTTCCAGCACCGCATCCCGAGGGCATAACCGATGGCTGAGAAGAAGATCGCGGGGCGCCTGTTTCGCGTCCAGCAGCCGCTCGCTCGAGAGGCACTGGCTCTGCAGTTCCGCGTCATGAACCTCCTGGGCGGCTCGGCGGCCGAGCTTCCCAAGGCGATCGAGGCCATGCAGTCGGCCTCGGCGATCCAGTCCAGGTATCAGGGGCAGAATGCGCCCTCGATCACCGATGAGGATATGGCCAAGCTCTCGGCGGCGAACAGCCAGATCATCGGCGTTGTCATGGGCATCCTCGGCAACATGAAGCCCGATGCCGGCGTGTCCTTCCTCGCCGACATGGTCGCCATGGCCGAGGTCAAGGCGGCGAACGGGTCCTATGAACAGGCCGACATCGACACCGAGTTCTCGACCGACCCGACCGGGCTCTACGAGGTCGTCGGCTTCGTGCTGAAGGAAGTCCTCGGCCCTTTTATCTCCGGCCTCATGGGCAGTATGAGCGCCAAGAAGGGGGCCGCAGCCTTGGCGAGAGGGAAGTCCGGCGCATAGCGCCGAACCTCAACCTCTGGCTCTGGCGGCCGATCCTGGCAGAGCCGCCGATGTGCATGCTCCGCGACATGAACGAGTGGGTCACGCTGACCGATCTGCTCGATATGCACGAGGCGCTGGATCTGAAGGAAGCGATGCAGGAGCGCGCCCGGCGGGATTAGCCGCAGCGGCCCTCGCCGATCTGGCGGAGTTCGTCGCGCATCACGGAAGCATCCCAGATGCGAACCGTCACGCCTTGATCCTCCGGACGGCCAGCTTCCGACAGGATCAGGCACAGATAGTCGGCGAAGCCGTCACGCGACGTCCCGTCGTCCTGCATCGACACCCACAGGACGCGGCCGCCGTTCTGGAACATGGCCTCGACCACCTTCGGCTCTGCCTCGATTTCCTGGATCGCTGTTTCCTGCCAGCCGGCATGTGCCGCGGTCGAAGCCAGCATCGCGGCAGCGGTGATCAGTCTTCGCATTTTCTCGTCTCCCGTCAGAACAGCCGGAATATCGGCGCCCGGCCCGCAAGGTGCAACGCATGATCGTCGACGAGCTTATCGCCATCCTCGGCTTTGATCTGCGCGGCGAGGGTGATCTCCGCAAATTCGAGCAGGGCATGAAGGGTGCCGAACGGGGCGCCAAGGGATTCGCATCCAGCCTCACGAAACTGGCGGGTGTCGCTGCGGCCGCGTTCGGCGGGCTGCAGCTGGGGCGGATGGCCGGCAATTTCGTCGCCTCGATCGCGACCGTCAACGCGCAGTTCGAGACCTACGAGGCCACCCTGAAGACCATCACCGGATCGGCCGAGGAGGCGCGCCGGTCGATGGAGTGGATCACCGAATTCGGCCGCACCACGCCCTATGAGGCTGGCCAGGTCACCGAGGCCTTCGTCCGGCTGAAGTCCTACGGCATCGACCCGATGGACGGATCGCTCCGGACCGTCGGCGACGCGGCGTCCGCCATGGGCAAGTCCCTGATGCAGGGCGTCGAGGCGATCGCTGACGCGGTCACGGGCGAGAACGAACGCCTGAAGGAGTTCGGCATCCGGGCGGCGGCCGAAGGCGACAACATCACCTACAGCTGGACGGAGAACGGCAAGGCGCTCACCCGGACGGTGAAGAAGGACGCCGTCGAGATCCAGTCGGCGCTGATGGACATCTTCGGCCGGTTCAGTGGCGCGATGGACGAGCAGTCGAAGACATGGGTCGGCATGACGTCGAACCTGTCCGACAGCTGGACCGAGTTTCTGCGCGAGATCGGGGACGCCGGCTACTACGACGACATCAAGCGCCGGATGCAGGGCGTTCTCGACTTCACGAACCAGGCGTTCGAGAGCGGGCTCGTCGCCAACGTCGCCAAAGGCATCTCGGACGGGCTGATCGGCAGCATCAACACGGTGTCGCATCTCGCGACGCAGGCCTACCGGATCGGTCGCGGCTTCTACTATGCCGCCGACGGTGTGGTCAGCCTGATTGCCCGCGTCAACGGGCTCGGCAAGGCGACAACGGCAATCGGTCTCGGTGCCGGTCTGTTGGCGACCTCTGCCTTCGGCCGCCGCGCAATGATGGCAGTCGCGCGTCGCGTACCGATGATCGCGGGCCTGCTCGTCATCGACGACCTGCTTTCGGCGCTCAACGGCGACGACAGCATCATCGGGACGCTGGAGGGTGGCCAGGAGGCCATCGACCGGATCAACGCCTCGTTCAAAGAGATGGTCGACGGCGCGAATGGCGTGGCCGACGCGATCAACGGCATTCTCGGCATCAGCCAGCTTGCCGGCGAGAACCCGCTCGACGCCTTCACCCGATCTGCCAAGGGTTTTGCATCGACGGAGATCGTCCGCTTCCTCAACGAGATGGCGGACACGATCCAGCAGATCACGACGGCGCTCAACGCCATCGGCGAGGTGCTGAACAACCCGGAAGCGGCATGGGAGCGCTTCGTGAGCGCAGCCATCGCCCAGATCGACCGGCTCGTTGCTGCGATCGACCAGAAGCTCGGCGGTGCGCTGACGCGCTTCGGCTTCATCGGTCCGGAGCAGGTGGCAGAACCTATCCCGGAGGGTTCGCTTGGCTCGACGGGAGTGGCGACCCGCACGCCGGAAACCCCACGCGCATACACCGACGATGCGCTCGATGCGAAGTTCCGGGCTCAGAATGCCGAAGGTCGCCGCGTGGCGCCGGCGACGGGCGATCCCATCGTCGTTGAGGTCAACGAGGCGCAGCTGCGGGAAGCTGCCGCCAAGACCAGTGCAGCTGCCGACTGGCTGGCAGGCAAGCTTGGCATGGCGACCGATGTCATCACGGGGTCGAGGTCGACGGCTCCCGCAACGGGGCCTGTCGATCCAAGGCCCCCTGCGCCGGTCGTCAATGCTGCGCCCACGCCTCCTTCTGCCGGCCTCGCCGGTACTGTTACCGAAGTCGTCGGTCCGATCGTCGCAAAGCTGGATCAAGTCCGTGCCGCGGTGATGGAGACGGCATCGCGAGAGCCGCTTTCCTATACGCCTGAGGCGCAACTGGTCCGCGATGGCCGGCAGAACGCCGAAGGCCTGCGGGTCGAATACGGTGTGAGCGAGGAAGACAGTGTCGCCGCGGCAACCCGGATCGGCGAGATCATCGCGTCGATCAGCAACATGACGGCGACGGCAAAGGCCCTGTTGGACATCACCGGGTTCATGGCGCCGGCCAACCAGGCGCTGGCGATCCAGGCCGACCTTTCGCGCGGCATCAACGCAACGGCTACGCTCGACGTCAGCCAGTGGATGGCCGCAGCAGATCGGGCAGAGGCACGCCTCCGCTCCCTTCAGACCCTGGCAGGCGCCAGGGCAGCCGGCCCGGTCCAGTCTCGGCCTCAGGTAGTCCAGCCGGCAGCGGCCCCATGAGTGCGATCCTCTTCTCCCGCGCCATCGGGCCGGTGCCGATCGCAGTGGTGGAAAGCGAGCGGCCGGAGAGCGTCCTGTCGATCACGGAGATCCCGTTGGAATCGGGAGCGGTCGCCACCGATCATGCCCACATGGAGCCGGAGACGCTCGTCTGGGACATCGTGACGCCGAGCGCGGCGGTGACTTGGCAGGCGCTCAAGGCGTGGCAGGCGGCTCGCATCCCCTTCACCGTAGTCTCCGGCTTCGATGTCCACACCGATCTGCTGATCAAGCGGATCGCACCGGAGCGGACCAGCGAGTTCAGCCGGGTGTTCCGGGGCCGGGTCGAATTCCAGAAGGTGCTGATCGTCTCATCGGCATCCGTTCCGGGCGACACGTCCAGAGCGGGCGAGGGCGGGCGACAGGGAAGCGCGGCGGCGTCGGGCGGACCGAACAAGCCCGGTGGGGCGAATTCACGTCGTGCGGCTCCCCCGTCCGCTTCTCGCGCATCTGGCTCGGCTACGGTCGATCGGGCAGCGGGAACGGTGAACCGTGGCGATGCGCGCTCCACGTCGGTCCCTACCGATAGCGGCCGGGGCTCGTCGCTGCTCTACCAGTGGAGCCAGTGATGATCGAGCTTCCGGTGATCGACGCGGCGGATCAAGAGTTCTCCGTCATCCTACTGAACCGGCGCGCCACGTTCCGGCTTCGCTATGCGCCATTTTCGAACCGCTGGTCGATGGATCTGTCGATCGACGATGAGCCGGTTCTGCACGGCCGGCGCATCGTGCTGGGGGTCGACCTGCTCGCCACGTTCGATTTCGGGCTCGGGCATCTCGTCGCCTCGCCGGCGCAGGAAGGCGGGACGGCTGAGCCGGGCCGGACAGAACTGCCGAACGGCGTGGTGCGGCTCTACCACTTCACCGATGCCGACATCGCCGCAGCAGTGGCGGTGCGGGGGGCCTGATGGAGTTCTATCTTCGGAAGGCGCGGCTGATCATGAAGAAGGGCGGCCGGATCGTCCACACCATCAACCCGGGCGACGAGACCGACGAGCAGATCCAGATCCAGTTCTCGGTGAGCAAGGGCCTGTCGAGCTCGGCCAACACCGCGCTGATCGATGTGTGGAACCTGGCCGAAGGAACGCGCAACGCCATGGGCAAGGAGTTCGACGGGATCGTGCTGGAGGCCGGCTACATCCCGCCGTCGGGCGGAGCGAACGTCGGCATCATCTTCGCCGGGAACCTCCGGGACGTCGAGCACAAGCGGGACGGCGACAACATCATCACCACGGTCCAGTGCGGCGATGGCGATGCCGCGATCCGGCGCGCCACGATCAATAAAACCTACCCGGCCGGGACCGAGATCGGGACCATCGTCGACGACATCGGCGCGCAACTGGAGAAGGAAGGGATCGCGCGCGGCGAGGTGAAGGGGCTCGATGACCTTCCGCCGACCAAGCGGCCCTATTCGATGTGCGGGTCGTGCGTCCGGGAACTGGATCGTGTTGGCCGGTCTTACGGGCTCCACACGTCGATCCAGAACGAGACTTTCGAGGTGATCCCTGTCGACGGCTATCTTGGCGGGCTGACGCTCCTGACGCCGGAGACGGGCCTGATCGGCGTTCCCACGATCACCGATGCCGGGGTCAAGGTCGATTGCATGATGGCGCCGGACATCCGGCCCGGCCGGCGGGTGCGGATCGAGAGCGACGTGCTGGAGATGAACTCGGAAGGCGGGGTCTACCGCGTCGGGTCCTGCACCTATGCGGGGAACAACCGGAACGGCGACTTCAAGGTCTCGATCTCGGCCGAGAGCATCACCGGCAAGAAGGTCGATGAAGGCCCGGCCCGTCCGCCGATCCCGACACCGCGACCGGAGAACTGAGCCATGGGTTTCGGCCATCCGGACAAGACGAACACCTCCTTCGAGGACACGGTCCGCCAGATCGTCCTTTCCGAGCGGGAGGACATGTGGGGACCGATGGACGGCGAGATCGTCTCGTTCGATCCCCAGCGGCAGACGGCAACAGTCCGGCCCTTCTACAAGAAGCGGCTCAACGGCGTGCCGACGCAGGTCACCGATCTGCTGGACGTGCCGGTCGAGTTCCCCCGCGCCGGGTCCGGGGCCATCACGGCGCCGGTGAATGTGGGTGACCGCGTCCGGCTGACGCCGCAGATGCGGGACACCAGCAATTACGACGAGAGCGGCGGGACGTTCGAGGTCGGGACGGAGCGGTCGTTCAACCTGTCGGACATGCGGGCCACGATCGTCGGCGGCGACAGCGTGTCCTCGCCGATCCAAAACTTTGATGACCAGAACACGCACGTCCGGTTCGACGAGGCGGGGCAGTACGGCGTCAGGGGCTCGGCGGACGGCAAGTTCGCGATCGAGGGCTCGGAGGGGAACATCTACGTGCTCCTGGCAACAGCCATTCGCCTGATCGCCGAGGACCAACTGTCGATCGCCTATGGCTCGTCGAAGGGCACCGGCCACGCGCTGCAGAACCGCGCCGCGCTGATGGCCATCGCCGACAAGCTGGAGGCCATGGCGCTATGACCATCTCCCGCATCGCGCTCGCTCTCCGCCCGAACGAGAACGGCATCCACGACCTCGCCGTCACCGACGACGGCAACCTCGACATGGTGACCGACGCCGAGGCCGTCGGACAGCATGCGCGCCAGCGAACCATGACGTTCTTCGGAGAATGGTTTCTCGACACGACCTGCGGCGTGCCGTGGCTGGAGCAGATCATGGGGCGGCAGTTCGATGCGGCGCTCGCCGAGAGCGTGATCAAGAAGGAACTGATCGAGACGGACGGCGTGACCGGGATCGAGGCCTTCTCCCTCAGCTACAGCCGGACGGTCCGCGGCATCAACGTCACCCGCGCCACGCTCGCGACCGAATACGATGAAGAGGCGACCGTCTAATGGCTCTTGGCGTCCAGCCCACCGGCTTCATCCTCCCGACGCTGGCGGAGATCCTCAACGACATCGAGCAGCAGAACGTCGCTATCTTCGGCCCGGGGCTCATCCAGACGCCGCAGTCGCCGATGGGGCAGTTGAACGGGCTGCGGGCAGAACGCGAGCGTGTGCTCTGGGAAGTCGCTCTTTCGGCCTATCAGTCCTATGACCCGAACCAGTCGGAAGGCACTCCGCTTGATCGCCTTGCCGCGCTCCGGTTGATCACTCGTCAGCCAGGCGAGACCGATGCCGACCTGGCTCAGGCCATCACGAATGTCGGGATCGCCAACACCCGGGACGCTGACTTCTACCGAGCCGTGATTGGCCTGCCCGGCGTCACCTGGGCGAAGATCTACACCAACGACGGCACCGTGACCGATGAGAACGGCCTCGATGCGCATTCCGTCTCGGTCGCGGCACTGGGCGGCGCCGACGAGGATGTCGCATTGGCGGCCCGCCGCTACATCGTCCCCGGGATCACATCCTATGGCAACACGAGGGTCGAGACCGAGATCAACGGCTTCTGCCGTACCATCCACATCCATCGGCCGGTGGAGGTCCCGACGAGGCTCGAGGTCGACATCTACAAGTGGCCCGATGCCGGCGGCTGCCCGCCTGATCCGACGCAGGCCATCGCCGAGGAACTGGTCCTGAACCTCACCGGCGCGCGGCGGCCGCGCAACGGGATCACCCTGACCCGGCACATCATTTCTCAGGCGCTTTGCACGAAGCCCAATGTCGAGGTCGTGGCGGTGAGATGTGCGAAGAATGACGATGCCGTCGCGGCGCTGCCGCTCACCTTCGGGTTCGGCGAAATCCCCCTGATCATCCTCGCGAACGTGACGATCAATGTCCTTGAACCGTGACATCTTCGTAGAGACCGCGATCGACAGGATCCTCACGCAGTACCGGGAGAGCCCAAACCTCCTCGGAGTGATCCGGTACGACATCGGGAATATCGCGGACGTCGCGGTCCAGATCGACAGCATCCCGTCGTTCTTCGATATCGATACCGCAATCGGCGATCAGCTCACCCTCCTGGGCAAGCGGCTCGGCTGGCCGCGATGCCACTGTGTCTGTGTTTCCCCGCCGGTCTTCGGCTTCGCCTGCGATACAACGGAGCCAAATCAGGTCATCATCGGATTCTGCGAGGAAGGCGTCTGGTCGAACTGTCGCGCGGCAGGCTCAGGCGACATCTGTCTCGATGACGATGTCGTCTATCGCGGGTTCATAAAGGCCCGGCGCTACCAAGCGCTTCAGCGCTACGCGATCGACGACCTCCAGACAGCGGCGCGTGACATCTGGGGGTCAACTGCCTTCGCTGTGAACATGGGTACCGGCCGCGCCGCTGTCGGCCTTGGCCGCGAACTTACCAATCGCGAAGAAATGGAACTGCCGCTGGCGTTTCGGGTGCTGCCGTTCGCCCCCGGCGTAGCGCGATACGTCCACCGGGGCTCCGGTCTATCTGCCGGCTTCGGCGCAGGCTGGGGCGGCTTCTGCGATGGCAGCCAATGGTTCTGCCCGACCTTCGTCGATCCATTCGCCTGCGTCTAACTTTTTACCGAGGATCATCAATGTCTTTGCCCTTCGACCCCCCGTGGGCCGTCAACGGACCCACGCGCTCGCCTTCCGCCGGAGAGTTGGACGAGGGCTTTCCCTGTGGAGAGCTTGATCGCGACCTGTTCAACTTCCTGTTTCAGGACGCACAGCAGGCCATCAACGCTCTCTCGCTGAGAAGTGCCAATGCCGACATCCCGGTATATGGCTGGCAGTCGGCGCCCCCTTCTTCTCCTGCTGTTGGCGATCGATACGTCGTTCTGCCGACCGGCTCCGGGGCATGGGGTGGATTCGATAATCAGATAGCAATGTGGACCGGTACCGAGTGGGCGTTCGCGGCACCGGTCGCAGGGCTTCAAGTGCAATACTGGTCAGGCCGGCAGATCGTGTTGCGGTACGATGGGTCCACGTGGGCGGAGTGGGGACCGTTCGTCCGGCTCGGCGGCGACAACATGACGGGGACGCTGGTTCTCCCGCGGATCAAGATCAACGATGGCTCGTCTGGCGAAGTCGACATCAACGGCAACACGATCGAAATCGCTGGTCCGGGTCAGTCGTTCGATTTCAAGAACACGATTGAAGAGGACTTCCTCGTCCGCATCGGCCGAAATAGCTACCGGCTCGCGATCACTACGGCGAGCGGGCAGTATCAGGGCGACATCGTCGTCAGCAGCGACCATGCGGCGGCGGGTGCTCGCGGCCTGATCGCGCTCGCTGCCGATGCCGGCGATGCCGCCAACAACTCGGAAGCCGTTACGCCGGCGGCGGCCAGGGTGACCTACCTGCGGAAGTCAGGCGGGACGATGACCGGGGATCTCTATGCCCCCCGGATCGTCGTGAATAGCGGCAACGGCCTGGTCGACATCAACGGCAACACGATCGAAATCGCTGGTCCTGGCCAGTCGCTGGATTTCAAGGATCAAGTCGAGCAGGACTATCTGGTCCGCCTGCGGCGCCTTGCCGGCAGCATGCGGCTTTCCGTCGTCACCTCCGACGGTACGGCGCAGGGCGAGGTGGTCGTGTCGAGCGACCTTGCAACGACCGCCAAGGACGGGCTGGTCAAGAGAGCGACTGCAGCGGAAGTCACGAGCCGGAGCGGTACCGGCGTCGTCAGCCCCATCGACCTGCCGCGATCGTCCTCCGTCTCCTTCCCGACGGCGGGCACCTTCTCGTGGGTGGTTCCGGCTGGCGTGCTGGTCATACGCGCGAAGGTGTGGGGGGCTGGCGGCGGCGGCGGCGCCTCCAACAACGACGACTCCTCCGGCTCGGGCGGCGGCGGTGGCGGCTATGCCGAGGGGCGTATCGCGGTAACGCCGGGGCAGACGCTGACGATCATCGTCGGTGCGGAGGGGGTGGGCGGCGTACCGGGCGTCAGTGCTCCCACGCAAGGCGGCGCGTCATCGGTGGCCGGCACGATCGCGGCGACAGGCGGCGCGGTTGGCTCCGGCAGCTCTGCTGGCCCGGCCGCTTTCGGTGGCGCCGGCGGCTCTGGCTCTGGCGGGGAGATCGCCATCAATGGTCGCGCAGGTGGCAACGGCATTCCGCTCACCACTGGCCGCCAGATGGGCGGCTTCGGCGGGGCTACCTACGCCGGCTCGCCGGCTGGACCGAACGTCACCGCGGCCGGTCAGCCCGGCGCCTTTCCGGGCGGCGGCGGGGCGGGATCGTCAACCAACGCTGCCGGCGGCAACGGCGCCCGTGGCCTCGTCATCATCGAGTATTGAGGAGATAGAACCATGCGCCTTGCGCGTTTCGACGGTGACGGCCTCGTGCTCGAGGCTGTCACCGTTCCGGATGAGATCCTGGCGATCAATTCGGGCGATCCCGACGCCGCATCGGCGGCGCGCCCGGCGGAGGTCGGCGATTTCTTCCCGCCGTCTCTCGGCTTCGAGCCGGTGGCGGAGGATGTGGCCGCCGGATGGCGGCGCGTCGGCACCGAAATGCTGCCGCCGGGGCCGCTGGAGATCTCGCTCGACGAGCTGAAGACGGCGAAGGCCGCCGCGGTGAACATCCGCCGCGACCAGGTCATCGCTGGCGGCTACCAGCACAATTTCGGGGGCTCGGCAGGCATCCGCACGCTCGACCAGCGAACCGAGATGGATGCCATCAACTGGCTGGGGCTGAAGGGCATTGCCGACGACGCCATCGCCGCTGGTCTGGGATCGGCCCCGATCGACATCCGGGACGCCGGCGACCAGACGTTCCAGGCTTCGGCGACTGTCGTGTCCGGCGCAATGGTCGCGATGGGCCAGTGGCGCGGCGCCATCATGGGCCACGCCTGGGCGCTGAAGGACGCGATCAAGGCGGCCGGAGACGTGGCCTCCCTCGATGCGATCGACGTCGATGCCGGCTGGCCGGGAGCCTGATCTGGAATGCACCTGGTGGCCGGATGTCTGGTTTGGCACATCGCTCACCCGGTGCTGCACTGTCCATGATCTCTCGGCGCTGGATCTCGGCTCGAGCCTCGATCTGGGATCCTGCGTCGCGGCGACCATGGCCGCCAGCCATCCCGTTGCGGGCATCGTCCTCGGCGCCGTGATGGCACTGGGCACCGCCATCTGGTGCGACCTGAAATACGGGCCGCGCGGCAGGCGCTGAGGCGCTTCGACATCACCCGGCCGCTTCCGAGCGGCGTCTCGAGCCCGTCCCGGTCCTGCCGCGGCGGGCTTTTTCACGCCCGGAGATCGTCATGATGGAAGTCGACTACGACGTCGCGCTGGAGATCGCTTCCCATGAGGCGGTGATCCGACAGGCTTACAAGGACAGCGTTGGCGTCTGGACGTGGTCGGTGGGGCTCACCTCAGCCACGGGTCACGACGTCAAGCGCTACATCGGCGAGCCGCAGACGATGGAGCACTGCCTCGCCGTCTATGCTTGGGCCCTGAACAACTACGCCGATGCGGTGCGGGCAGAGTTCTCCGGTCACGATCTGACCAAGGCGCAGTTCGCCGGGGCGCTGTCCTTCCACTGGAACACCGGAGCGATCCGATCTGCGTCGTGGCCGGACCTGTGGAAGGCGGGCAAGATCGCCGCGGCCCGGACGTCCTTCCTCTCGTGGAAGAAGCCGAAGGAGATCATCGCCCGCCGGCAGAAGGAGGCGGCGCTGTTCTTCGACGGCAAATGGTCGAACGACGGCACGATCCTCGAATACACCCGGCTGACGGCGTCCGGCACGCCAGTCTGGGGCAGCGCGAAGCGCATCAACGTGGAGCGCGAGATGCGCGCCGCGTTCGGCCTCGCCGACACGCCCGCTGAGCCCGTCCCCGTGGGACCGGTCCGGCCCGACATCGCCGCCCACCTCACCAGCATCGAAACCGCTACCGCCGCTATCCGCGCGGCTCTGGAGGCATGACCATGGAAAACGCACTCGACATCACGCTGGCCGTTGTCCTGCCGCTGCTGGCGACGATCCTGACCACGATCGCGATCCCGGCCGCCATGGCATGGCTTCAGGCGAACAAGGTCATCAAGTCCGAAGCGCAGGCGAAGATCCTGCAGTCGGCTCTGGAGAACGCCGCGCTGACCGCGCTGGCGCGTGCCGGCGGGGCGAAGACCGCATTGGGCGGCGCGAAGACGGTCCCCCTCGATGCGGCGATCGACTACGTGCGCATGTCTGTCCCGGAGACGATCGACAAGCTCGGGCTGAACGACCGGGCGATCCGGGATCTGGTCCTGCCGCATGTGCAGAAGCAGATCGAGGCGGTGCGGCGATGAACCGGCGGTGGCGTCTCGCTGCTCTGGCCGTCGTAGCCTTCCTGGCGGGGCTGGCCGTCATCTGGCTGTCATCGGACGCCCAAGCCAGTCCTACGCTTCCTGAGCCTCCCAGGCGGCTGTCTGACGTCGTCTGCCCACCGGCGCCGCGCCTGGTCCGGGTCGGGCGCGGTGGCGGGCTTGAGGTGCAGGTTCTCGGCCGCGACGGCTGCGTGGTCGGATGGGCGCCGTGGCGGCCGATGGTGAGGGGCCGATGATCGTGCTGCGCATCTACCGGGGCGTCGCGGACCACTTCCCGATCCGCGTCTCCGAATGGGTGATGCTATGGCCCGCGATCGGCATGTGGGCCGCGCTCCAGGCCATGCCCGACATGTTCAACGTGTCGCCCTCCTACGAGTATCTCGCGCGCTGGGCGAGCGAGCAGACGTGGGCGTGGGTCATCCTGGCGTGCGGGATGATCCGGCTCTCGGCGCTGACCATCAACGGCACGTTCAAGGGTTTCGCCTTTTCGCCCCACATCCGGGCCGTAGCCTCTGTCGCGGGCGTCGCGATCTGGTCGCAGGTCAGTCTCGGCTTCCTGATGGCGTTCCTGAACGGGGGCGGGGCGCTCTCGGGCGTCATCGGCTGGTCGACGATGGTGCTGCTCGAAATCATGAACGTCTACCGGTCTTGGTCAGATGTCGGGAAGAACGCTGCGAGGCCTTGAGGGATGTGGGAATGGCTCGCAGGCATCGAGATCGAGAAACTCGCCAACGCAATTGTCATTTTGGTCGTCGGTCTCGTCGCCGGCCTCGGGTTCAAAAGAGGGAAGGACGCGCCGACAAAGCAGCGGCCAGGACTGGAAGTCGCCACCGACTTCTTCGATAGCGAGGCGATCAAGAGCCTGACGACGGAGGTCACGGGGCAGGCAATCGCGACAACCGATAACGCCGCTGCGACCCGCCTTCTGGTGAAGGCAATCGAGGAACATGCCCGCGCCGTCGTCGACCACAAGGAAGAGGTTCAGGAGCTTCGGCATGAAATGAGCCGCCGGCGATAGCCGCCGCCCGCATCGCCGCCATGCCAGAGCCGCCGTCCCTTAACCGGGGCGGCGTCTTTTCTTGTTTCAGCCATGACCGCGCCGGCACAGCACCCTCTCGCCTTCAGGACCGCAGCCTCATCAGGATGTTCCATCGACGCCTCAGCGACATCCACTGGCACTAAATTGTAGAGATTCGTTGTCGCAAAGTTCCTGTAATGGGTGCGCACGAGATTTCACCATATGCATTTCCATACGTGCATAGATGATCACAAACAATACGGTGGCTACCACAGAGCCGACACTCCAGCAGAGCCTTCCAAAGAAGGACATCTTGGGACCCACCAGCAGGACGAATACAAAGACCAAGGTCCCCAAAAGGCCCAGCCAGAACGCGATGCTCGAATAAAATGTGAACGCGCTAACGTTGTCCAAGTGACAATCCTCTGGAGCGGTTGGCATGATGCCACTTCATCGATTGCGCATAGCGGTCTCCGGCTGGTGCCGATAGTCCATTTGATGGTGATCTCGACGGCGGCGATACGCCGTGCTCTCTTTCCGTGATGTGCAACCTCTATTCCATCACCAAGGGCCAGGCGGCCATCCTAGAGTTCAACCGCGCCATGCGGGACCGATCGGGCAACATGCCATCGCTGCCGGGCATCTTCCCGGACTATCTGGCGCCGGTGGTGCGAAACGGGGAGGGCGGCGAACGCGAACTGACGATGATGCGCTGGGGCATGCCGTCGCCGCAGTTCGTGCTGAAGGGTCGCACCGTCGACAGCGGCGTCACCAACGTCCGCAACGTGAAGTCGCCGCACTGGCGCCGCTGGCTGGGCCCGGCAAACCGCTGCGTCGTGCCGTTCACCAGCTTCTCCGAGTACGAGACGACGCCTGAGGGCAAGAAGGTGCCCGTGTGGTTCGCCCGGGACGAGAGCCGGCCCTTGATGGTGTTCGCCGGGATCTGGACGAACTGGACGAGCGTTCGGAAGGTGAAGGAGGGGGAGGTGAACGCCGACCTCTACGCCTTCCTCACCTGCGAGCCGAACGCGATCGTCGCGCCGATCCACCCGAAGGCGATGCCGGTGATCCTGACGGAGCCCGAGGAGATCGACGTGTGGATGCGGGCGGAGTGGGCGGAGGCGTCGGCGCTGCAACGGCCGCTGCCGGATGACGTGCTGCGGATCGTGGCGCGTGGGGAGCGGAAGGATGGGGAGGGGGCGCTATAGCGATCAGGCGCGCTTAGCCATAGACTTCCCGTCGTGCCAGAGCCGCCGACCCGAGTTCGGATCGACGGCTTCTGTAGTGCTCAGGTCAGGTTACTGCGGCCGGATCAGGCGCCCGACTCAGAAATCTGGCGCTGGCCCTGTCGGAAGAGATCCAACTGTCTTCTGGCATGCAGATTTGCCGCTTCCCGCCGGACCGTTCCTTGCTGATACCCAGGAAAAACAGGGAATTCGTACTGAGTGACAAGCTCCCGAAGCTTATCGAGAAGGCGCTGCATGGACACCTGCTTACTCTGCATCGCCATCCCTTCGGCATACAGGAGCCATGCCTCAGCGATGAGCTCCATCTTTCGAAGCTCGGTCGGCGAGCAATAGTTCTTGGCGACCGTCACATCAGCTGCTCGCGGCTTCTGATTACCCAGCGCGGTCAGCCCCATGTTCGGTCGGGACGCATCGGCTCGGGATCGGACAATCTCAGCTGCTGTTTGACCAGATGCAGCGTAATGAAAAACGTCCTGCGTCGTTGCGAAGAAAGTTCTCGCAGTCGGGTCGTCCTTGTCATAATCGATCGAGCACTCGGCGAAAGTCTCTCTAACCTGAGTGTAAAGGTTCTTCTCCGAGGTCCGGATGGCCCGGACTTCACGAGAAAGAGCCAGAAGTGCAGCAGGATCGCTATCGAGACGCTTGCCGTTGAGGGCGTAGCCCTTCTCGATGTAGCCCTTCAGAACCTTGGTCGCCCACTTTCTGAATTCGGTCGCTTTCCGGCTGTTCACCCGGTATCCGACAGCGAGGATGACGTCTAAGTTGAAATGATCGATGGTGCGCCGGACGGCTCTTCCGCCCTCATCGCGAACCACTTCCATTTTGGAAGCGGTTGACGATCGGTCCAATTCGCCGTCGCTGTAGATGTTCTGGACGTGCTTAATCACCGCCGGGGACTTCGTTCCGAACAGAGCTGCCATCTGTTCGTAGGTTGCCCAGACGGTATCCGTCTGAAAATCGATCGGGAAATCGATCTGCTTCCCGTCGCTGGTGAAACTTGCGAGGGCGTCGAAAGTGACGTCTTTCACAAATCGGACGGCCGCCGAGGCCTTGTCGAGAATGCGCTTAGTCAGCCCGCGCTTTGGCTGTTCATCCTGTGACATTTCTGCTCGCTCCTTGGCGAATGGAGCGGAGGCTTTCAACATCAGTTGACATGGTCGGGTCATGACCGACATATGGTCTCGTGATCACGACAAGGCCCCCGCAAGGTGGTTGACAATACGGGCCGCTCCTGTTTGCCGCAGGGCGGCCCGCCCCTTTTGGTCCCGACGTATCGAGGCCAGAGGACAGCTTGGTCGATTCCGCACTGCGCGGCAACGCCAAAGCGGCCGCGAGACTGTTTTAAGGTTCGGTTAATCGCCCCGGCGGGGGACAGTGGGGATAACCCGCTCCCTCTTATAGGCGCCACCTCATCCTGCAACGCGGCACGTCGCATCACGTTCTTGCCGTCTACCGCTTCAGATACCGCGTCACCGTGTCCGGCTCATGCCGAGAGCCGGTCCGCCGCTCGATCTCGCGCATGACGCTGTTCCAGTAGCGCCTGCGTCGGCGCAGCTCGTCCTCGTCGAGCCAGTGTCGGTTTTCCAACGCATCCCGCAGTCCCTCGTGCGCCATCAGTCGTGCGCGTTCCGGACCATGCAGGACGACGAGTGCTGCCACCTCTTCCGAGGTCTCGGCGGGTGGGCCGCGGAACCGGTGAAGGATCACGGCACGAACGGCGTCCCTGTAGCTTGCCTGATGGCCGTGTTCGCCCGCACTCGTCCGCTGATGTTCCGGCTACCGCAGCCGGCGCACTTCACCGGCGGGTCCCATCTGACATAGGTTTGATCGCGGCCCCATAGCTCAATCGCCTTGGCGAGCGTCAGATCGAGCTCGCGTCCACAGTCCTCGCAGTGCCAGGCGAGGCCCATGCCATGGTCGGCGAGGTCGCCGAGGGTGGAGATGGTGATCGACTTGGGCACTTAATCACCCGCGACCTCTGCTGGCACCTCGCCGTGCCGGACGAGCACGATCGGCTCTTCCAAGACTTCTCCCGTCTCCACGTCCACCGTCTGCTCCACCGCCACGACGCCGACTACGTTCCCCAGCCGAGCGCCGTCACGGTCCGCGCGCAGCCTCGCCTCGTCAGCCGTCTTAAACTGCATGGTCTGCCCGTTCATCAGCCGGCGACCCTGTTTCACGAACTGCTGTACGACGTAGAGCTTGCTGGCGGACATGGCTGACTCCTCTGGCTACCGGCACCAACGGTTACCCTCATTCGGCCATGGCTGCGAGAGCCCCTCATTGATGAGCACTTGCCCGGCGTTCCTGCCGTCATCGAGGATGACATGCGCTAGCTCGCGCCCATACCGGCCGCGGTCGCCGGTCCACTCGATCGTGTAGCCGTCGCCCATCAGCTCCCGCAGCCGATCGCGAGCCTTAAGGCCCAACCGCTTTTCCTCCGCGCATTCCGGCTGGCTGATCTCCGGCGTGTCGACGTTCAGAGCCCGCCACTTCACTCCGTTCTCCCAGCCGGTGTCGCCGTTGACGATGCAGGTCAGCTTCCGCTCAGCTCGGTTGCCGCCGGAGCAGACCGGAAGGGGATCAGCGGCTGCTGGGGAGGTGAGGAGGAGGGCCAGAGCGAGCGCACGGATCATGCTGTTCTCCACAGCCGGCGAATGTCGTGGATGAAGAACGCACCGGCAACACCGTCCCCCACTTTTCCCCCAGAACGAGCGGGATTTTCCGGGAATGTTCTGGTGCGAGGGGTGCCGAGACGTAGACGTCGGGGGAGCGCTAAAGCCCGGTCTCTGGCGGAGAGGAAGGGATTCGAACCCTCGATACCATCTCTGGTATACTCCCTTAGCAGGGGAGCGCCTTCGACCACTCGGCCACCTCTCCGGGACCCGGCAATACGCGGGCCGGCCGCCGCTGGC
>JAESGL010000221.1_pt1 | contig 53085 bp, 67 predicted proteins | sample 9269711 | NCBI WGS metagenome assembly JAESGL01 (sample SAMN14515918, study PRJNA621676) | algae metagenome | isolation source: Kastovskya adunca ATA6-11-RM4 and co-occurring heterotrophs from soil and... | place: Chile: Atacama Desert | collected 2011-06-27 | reverse complement strand
GGCTCGCAGGTAAGGAAGGCGTAGAGGTCAGCGTTCACCTCCCCCTCCTTCGTCTTCCGCACGCTGGTCCAGTTCGTCCAGATCCCCGCGAACACCATCAGGGGCCGGCTCTCGTCGCGGGCGAACCACACCGGCACCTTCTTTCCCTCTGGGGTCGTCTCATATTCCGAGAAGCTGGTGAAGGGCACGACGCAGCGGTTCGCTGGGCCGAGCCAGCGGCGCCAGTGCGGCGACTTCACGTTGCGGACATTGGTGACGCCGCTGTCGACGGTGCGGCCCTTGAGCACGAACTGCGGTGACGGCATGCCCCATCGCATCATCGTCAGCTCGCGTTCGCTGCCCTCCCCGTTCCGCACCGCCGGCGCCGGATAGTCCGGAAAAACGCCCGGCAGCGGCGGCAGGTTGCCCGTTCGGTCCCGCATGGCGCGGGTGAACTCGAGGATGGCTGCCTGGCCCTTGGTGATGGAATAGAGGTTGCACATCCGGGAAGGAGAGCACGACGCTGAGGCGCCGTCGATACAAACGATGACGCGCCCTACCACATTGGGACGGTGGTAGGGCGCCGAGCGCGCTCATTGAAACGAACTGCGTTCACCCCGTGCTTCAAGCGGGGGCCGGAAAGTGACTTAGGCGTAGGAAACCAGAACTCAATACCGCTCAGGCGCTTAGAAACGAAGAAGAGCCGCCGCCCCGGCGAAGGGACGGCGGCTTTGACATAGCGGCGATGTGAGGAACGTCAGTCGCGGCGCTGATCCTTCCGCATCGACTGGATGATGCTCTTCAGATCGTGCAGGTCATGCTCCTGCTGCAGTTCCTCCCACAGCTTCCGCTCGTCCCGATCCTTGTCGAGCCGGTCAGCCATCAGCCGCACCGTGCGGTGGGACTCGATGACGGTCCGGTGCACATCCGCCATGACTGGGCGAGAGGGAAGAACTGCCGCTTGTTGAGAAACTCGTGACAAGCGAGGGTCGGTAGTATTGCCCAGCGGGAGGCACCTGCTCCACCGGAGGCGGCCGTATCACAAAGCCGATGGCTCGTCTTTGTGAAGGCGTGCGCGTGCTAGCGGCGAAATCCGAAGCTCACCGGCCACACCGTCGGCCGATATTCCGAAGAGACGCAGTCCCGAGCGCTGCAAGTCGCAAGAGACGTTGTCAACCACCAGGGTGAAGCCTCTTGTGTGTTCCACTCGAAGCCCCAGGCTTTCTGCAACATCAGGACGGGGCACGGTAGGAAAACCTGCTCCCAAGAACTCGCCGCACGCAAACAGCACGACTCGTGTAGCCGCGTCCCCTCGCGCGACATCTACCGCCCAGCCGGAGAAAGTTGTGCCTCCATCTACCCGCGTCAGCGAATCGAGAACACCCGAGACCCGCTCGTTGTTAATGCGAATGCTGTTACCCGACGCGTCTCTGAGAATCTCTTCCCCACCTTGCGCTTCTACCAACTCGAACTTTTCTCTGTCCGGGTTAACAACAGGGGTAACGGTTACACTGCTGTCCATGCCGGATACCTCGTAAACATCCACATCGCTTATTTGCTTATTGGCTGCGGACACCGGCACCATGGCTGCAAATCTGACGCGCCCCGAAGTGTCGCGGAACGTCGGGACGACGGTTTCAACAACATCATCCAGTGCGAAAGCCAGTCGCACCGGCTCCCTGCCGGCGTCCTGAGCGCCGAGTTGAACGAAACCCTGCAGGTAGATGGAATTAGGGAGGTCGGCTCCGCGCTCCCTGCGTTTTCCGTCACCCAGGTCAAAACTAACAGCTATAGCCCGCGCTCCATCACCTCTCGCAATGTCAGAGACGTCCCTTCCGATAATTCCGCTGTGCAAGGCACGGTAGGTAAGCTCTGCTATATCGCTCCCCGATCCGAAGGTAGCCGACTGCCACGCCAACAGAGGGACGCTGGTGATGTGCTCCCACGAGAACGTCAGTGTTTCCTCTTGGGGAGAATTCCGCACCACCTCCAGGCTGGAACGCTCAGGAAAGCCCGAGCCGATGATGGAAGCTCCCGCGGTTGGCCACTCTGAACGAGCGCCAACGGCTGAAGCAATGGTCGGAAGAATGTCCAAGCTCGAAACAGTACGACCATTTCGGCCGCCCGCCATTTGACGAGGTTCCTTGACGAACATCGGGATGTGAAGAATGTCAGGTGCGTTCTCAGCCACCAGTTCTCTCGTAGGCTCACCCGACCGGAATGCTCGACCATGATCTGCGGTGACGATGATAAGAGCGTCCTCGTACTTCCCAACCTCCTTCAGTCTCTCGATCAGCACACCCAGCATCCGGTCGACGGCACCGACCTGGAGCATGTAGCGCTGGTAAGCCAGGTCGAGGAGGTACTGCTCGTCGGACCAAACATCTCCCGTTATGTGCCCCAACAGGATACTATCGTACCTCTCCCCGTTTGGGAGGTACTCGTACGGGGCATGCGGCAAAAGGATATGCAGAAAATCTAGCGTCTCGTCGCCGGATTGAATCCCCTGAACGAAGCTGCCGAATTCCGCCAGCCTGTCGCCAGCGATGCGCTCTTTGAAATGCCGAACAAACTCTTCATCTGGAGTTTCATCGTGTTCCTGCGGTTCTTCAGCGTTCTCCTGCTGAGTAGATCCAGAAGCCGTCGTCCTTCGGAATCCTTTCCAACCTGCACCCAAGGAAGGCAGCCATCTTTGCCGGTAGGCATCAGGCACTAACGCATGCAGATACACTATTTGCAGATCCGACCAGAGGATCCACGGCTGAAAAGCCTCTGTCTGCGTACTACACAAGTCCGCAGGACACAGGTTCGTGATGGACTCGTTCACGTTCAGAGCATAATCGCCGCCGAGCATCGTAAAGAGGTTCTTCGGGTAACCGCTGGCAGAGGGCAGAATCGCCTCTGCTGTGGGTGATTGCCCTGTCAAGATTGCGGGAAGTGCCTTGAGCGTCTGGTAGTGTGCTGCTGTCGCCTTCGGAAACCACCATCCGTCCGTTCCCAAAGCAGTAAAATTTGGGTACCGGACCGAGTCCAGTTGCCCCTCTGAGTTAAGCAGGACTGTGGGGTTGAACTCGTCGAAAACAACGAGAACCACCGGCGTTGTGCCGCTTATTTCGGTAACGGTGGATACAGCTCTGTCCGGAAAAACAATATCTGAGACAGGCGTCAGTGTGACGAAGAGCAGAGGGAAGGCGAGTCCCGCGACGCTGGCTATCGTCACGAACCTCCTAACTGCGTGCGACCTCCAGTACGCAGCGGTCGCCAAACATGCGGCAATGACTGCAGTGCCGAGGACTACTGTCGGGGCTGCGTCTGTCCGGTTCAGCGTCGGAACACAGAGAAGCCCTAAAAGAACCCACACAAAAAGAAGGTGAATCCATCCACGCGCCCTTTTACTGATGAGGCCGAGCATAAGCTCGACCCCAGCTAGAATCGCCGGCATCCCCACCGAAAGGATCACCACCATCAGAAGAACTTCGATCGCGCCTGCCCTGTGCGCAACGAAGAATTCCGGGCTTTCGGCCAGCGTGGCGTACAGTGGCTGCGAGACAGCGAACGCGAACAGACCAAACAGATGCAGAAATGCGAGACGTGGCGAGATATTGGGCATATTCTGAGTAAAGGACCAATTCCCTTAGCGTCGATCGTACTCGAATAGAGTGCGGCCCGACCTTGATATTACAGTCTTCTTTGAAATTCGCGCCCTCTGTGAAAGCACACTCTGAAACAGGGGCTCACTGTAATCGGCAAAGATGTCTTCGCGTAGCGCCAACATCTTCTGGATTGTCTCGTCGCTCTTTGGCACGAACTCAATAATTCCCACTGGCGCAATGGCTAGGAGCCAGTCGAGCACCTGCGGCAACGGGACGTTCCTTCCAATGGCGAGGTGATGCTCGAATGCAAGAGCGATCAGCGCATCCGCTTTGGTGCGCGATGAGAATCCGGCCCGCTCCCGCTGACGCCAGCCTTGGTCTGGACTTGGGTTCGCTGCGTCCAGCCACAATGGCAGGAAGTTCAATCCTCGGCTGCTTGCCCGGGAGTAGGCTAAGTCGACGGCGCGCTGGTCGAAGTCAAAGCCGACGACATAGTCGGCGCCTCCCTCGAGCGCTGCGACTGAGTATTCACCCGTATTGCATCCGAGATCAACGAGGCGGGACGGGCGCACTGTGCTTGCGAAGTCGCGGATGATGCGCCGCTTCTCGTCAGCCTCGTGGTCAGAATACGTATTGGTCTGTGCGTAGTCGCCCCAGATCGTGCTGCCGGTATCAGCGGGATGCAGCCGCGCAATCCAACGCCGTAATTGCTCCAGCATCCCCTTGTATCCCGCCCGCGAAAGCCCACGATTGGAGCCCGCGCGCTCGATTGCCTTCTCTGGCGCATCCAGTGCCCGGCGCTGGAGCTTGGCAGGAAGCACCACCTGGCTGAAGATGTTCCAGGAATAGCGCTTTAACAGCGGGAGCAGGCGTGACAATTCGGCGGTTGGTATCCCCTCCAGGCTGCCTCGGAACCACGGATTGTGAGGCACGCCCAAGACGGAGCGGAGCAGTAGTGGGTTAAGGAACTGCTCGCAGAATTGACGATGAGCGCCCCAATATTCGCCTTGCCGGTACGGTCGGAAAGAAAGCATATCAATGAAAATGGGACGGGATCCCACAAACTGAACGTTGTAGGCCGTCGCGTCTGAGAGGACGACGTCCTCCTCCAGCAATTGAAGCTGAAGATCCAGATGAAGAAGGGCTGCGGACTTCAACTGATTGAAGCCCCACTCATACGGATATGAGACGTACGGGATCCGATCATGCTCTAGAAGGTAAGCACAGCCGGCCATCTCTTCTGGCCACTCGCCGCGAGGTAGTTCCCGAACCGCTACGGCTACGCGTTCAGCGTCCAACCGTTGCAGTACCCCCTTGTCCCGTACCGCCTCATAACTTGCAGCCGCCGATCGTGTGACCGTGCGAAGGATGCGTCCATTGGATTCAAAGACGCATCCTGCAGGATCACGAAACGAACCGGCATCGGCGACCAACTCGGACATTACTGCCCGTCCCGCCCGGATCCCTTATTCTTCCATGCCGTGAGCATGCCCTTAAAACGGTGGTAGTTGAGGGATATCACCGCGCTCGCTGCCGCGATCCCTCCAATCAACCCCTGCAGCAGCAGACTCGCTGCACCCGGATCGAGATAAGCGTAGGCCGGACGCGTCAGCAGAGCTGCGCACATAACGGTCAAAAATACCGAAGCGAGAACTTTTTGCATGCTAGCCTCCAAGTGGCCCCACCCTCTAATGTATCCGGGCGGGAGGGCCCACTTCATGCCAATACTGAGCTTTTATGACAACCCAAGTGCCTGTCATTTAAGGCGGTAGTGGCATTTTCCTCACACGGCCTTCTCGGCATGTGTGCGTCAGAGCCGCCGGAAATGCTCCGCCGGTCGGCCACCGCTGGGGGCTCGTTGCCCTCCTCACGGTGCACAGAGCGAAGTCGCGTCAGTGTCGCGCCGGAGCGCGACCTGAGGTGGCAGTCCCAGCAAGCGCCCCTGTGAGCGGCCCCGAGTCGTGGACCTCCCCTCGCAAGACTGGGAGCGCCTGCGCTAGGATCTCCGCGTGCTCCTCGATCGCCGCGGCTGCTCTTTCGCGGCGACCGTCCGCTCGCTTATAGCGACAGGTCGTTCGGCGGGGCTGGCGGAGAGTTTTTCGGCCGCGCCTATCCACCAGCGCCGTCGTCACCCTTGTAGAAGCCATTTGACCGGCTGACAGACGCTGGCGACCGCTTACCGATCATGAAGGATACGCCGCCGGCAATCGCGTCGTCACGTAGGACCAGGATCCTCGCCCATTCCAATAGGCTAGTGAGCCTGGGATCCGAATCGTGTAATGTGAGCGTCACGCTTTCCGGCCATCTTGGAACAACGGAACCTTTTATGAACAATTCACGGCCGCATCAGGCAGTGGCCGACGTGCCTGCCCTGACATTCACCGGGGAACGCTATCTTCCGGAGCTTGTCGGCGAGATACGGCAGGAACACATGCATCGTTACGCCTGGGCGCTGGCGACGGTCGAGGGCCTCGACGTTATCGATGTCGCATGCGGCGAGGGGTTCGGTTCCTCCATGCTGGCCAGCCGGGCGCGATCGGTGATCGGCGTCGACGTCGCGCAGGACGCGGTGGATCACGCCGCGGCGCGCTATGAGGCCGGCAACCTTCGCTTCATCTGCGCCGACGCGGCCGAGATTCCGGTGCCCGACGCCTCGGCGGACGTCGTCGTGTCGTTCGAGACGATCGAGCACCTGTCGGACCAGGGCAAGGCGATGGCCGAGATCCGGCGCATCCTGCGGCCGGGCGGCTTCCTCGTCATGTCCTCTCCGGACACCGAGATCTACGCCGTCAAGCAGGGGCACGCGAACCGGTTTCACACGAAGGAGCTGACGGGGCCGGAGTTCGCCGCGCTGCTCCGCCGCGAGTTTCCGGCGGTGCGCCTGTTCGGCCAGCGCCTCTCCGTCACGTCGTCCATCCTTCCCTGCGACGGCGATGGCGACGGAACGGCCAGCGTCAACCGCGACGACGGCACCGTGGAGCGCTCCGCCCGGGAAATCCCCTCGACGATGTATCTCCTCGCGCTTGCGGCGGCCCGCGAGGACTGCCTGCCGGATGTGTCCCCGTCCTTCCTGGTGACGGCAGGCTACGACGTCTATTGGGAAATGCGTGACCGGGAAGCCCGGATGCAGGCCGACTGGGAGCGACTGCAGGCCGAGGCAATCGCCCTGCAGCAGCTCGACAAGGCGCGGATCATCCTCGCCAGCGGTCTGTTCTCGCCGTCCTTCTACCAAGCGCAGGCGCAGCTGCCGCCGCAGAGCGGCGTAACGCTCGCGCTCGACTATCTGAACCGCGGCGAGGCGGCAGGGCTGCAGCCCTCGCCGCTCTTCGACCCGGTGCATTACCTAGCCAGCAACCCCGACGTCGCGAAGGCCGGCCTCAGCCCGCTGATGCATTACGTCCAGTACGGCATCGGCGAGGGACGCCTGTCAAAGGCGCACAGCATGATCCGGCACGTTCGTTGACCGGAAGGTTAGCAGCCCAAGGGCAATCGGGCTCGTGATTGCGGCTCGCCAATGCACGTTGCTTTTTTTGTGATTGACGTTGCCCCACCCGACTGAATTGGCCACCCTACCTTCGGTAGGGGTGAGTCTGCGTGGCGAAGACAACTTTGAAGGCTGCGGTGGTGCGTGGAGAGGGCCGTTGGTTCTTAAAACTCTGGTGGGTGGCCTCAGCAAGTCAGCAGCACCCGGGTGCATCACCGTCTCCGGCTCATCTCATGCCGCAACTCCTGGACTTCTTCCTTGTGGTCGATGACGGCCCGCGCATGCTCCTCGATGGCCTTGGCGAGGATCCGAACCACCTCGGTGTTGACCTTCGTCGCCTGCGCCGCCTCGGTGGTTGCGATGGCTTGACCGGTGACTTCCTTCGTCAGATTGCCGATCGCCTGCGCGTCGATGAAGTCGGTCAGCACTTCCACATTAGCCGGCGGATGCGGCGCCTCCCCCTTTCCCTTCTTCAAGCCCAGCCCCGCCGCCAGACCGAGGACTAGGATGACGATGGCGTTGGCAAGCTTCTCGACGTCGACGCCGGCGAGCCATTCCCACATTCTCACCGCCTCGCCATGTTCTTTCCGACGTCCGACCAGGAGCGGTAGACGTTGACGATTTCGAGCAGCACCATCGTCGACCAGCCGACGACGCCGGAGAGGGCCCCACCGCTGTAGAGCGCTGCCATCAGGAAGCCGAGGCTGACCTGCGACCAGATACCGACCCCGACCACTGAGGCCGCGGCGCGAATATGCGGCGAGAACGCGAAGCCGGCAAAGGTGCCGTTGATGACCAGCGCGGCCAGGCGCATCAGGCTGCAGCCGATGAATATCCACGCCCACCCGGCCTCGCTCGCCCAACGCGCCAGATAGGCATATGACGGCGAGACCTCGAACATGTCCGGCATGAGCTGCAGCACCGCCGCAAGGCCGAGCGGCGGCCAGAGCATGATCCACTCGGTGACCCGGATCGGGAAGTGGTCGGCGACGCCGCGATAGATGCGAAGTAGCGTCATCGCTCTATCGGCTCCTCACCATCGGCCGCCAAGGCGCCCATCCGACGACGCAGCCGTCGCGGCCGAGAAGCTGCACCTCGAGCCCACCATCGCGCCCCACCCGGACCAGGCGCGGAGCCGGCGGGCAGACGGCGTCAGATAGCCGCTTGGGAGGCTCAGGAGGCGTTTGCCTGGCTCGGGCGTCCGAAGACAGCCAGATGACGGCCAGCCCAGCCAGGAAGGCTGCCACGGCCAGAGCAGCGAGGCGCCAGGGGCGATTCATCGCCGCACCGCCTCGATCTGCTTCTGCACATGCGGGAGAACCAGGTCGCGGATCGTGCCGTCGTCGAGGTGGAGCTTGTCGAGCGTGTCCGGGACCGAGGTGCGCATGTAGGCGATGGCCGCATCGAGCGGCACCGTCTTCGCGCCGCCCAATGCGGTTTTCGCCCCGCCGGCACGCGCAAGCGCGGTCAGCGCCGCATTCTCCAGAGCCGACTGCAGGATCTTCGCCTGCTCTGCGCTCTTGATAACCTTGTTCGCCTGGAGCCAGGCCACGGCGGCCGGAATCGCGATCGTGGTCAGGACCGTCGCCAGCAGCGGCAGGACGACGGCGAGCGTGATGTCGAGAGCGTTTTCCATGGTCATGCCTCGTTCTGGCTGATGGCGCCGGTCGCCGCCTTGGCAACCGATCCAGTGGCGGTGCTGTCCGTCTTCGGCCAGCGGGCGCCGAGGAAGCGATCCTTCGCCATCCGCGTCACGCTGATCTGGTTGGATTGGTTGCCGCCGAGGACGTGTTAGGTGCCCGCGTCCTCGCCGACATAGAAGGCGACGTGGCCGGAGATGCCGTTCCGTGAGCCGCGCCAAAAGACCATCACCGCGCCGAGGCGGGGCTTGGTCTCGACACCGAACTTGAGCCAGTTGCGGGCGAGGTACGGGTTCTCTGGGATGGCCTCATTCGGCAGCGTCAGCTTGATCGCCGTCTGCACGAAGTCGCCGCACCACGGCAGCTTGCGCGGATCGCCGAGCGTCGGGCCGTCGGAGCGCAGCCAGGCGGCGAGCTCGGCATAGTCCTTGACCTCGTGCAGCCCCGTCACCGACCGCGCCTCGACCATCCACGCCGGCTCGCCTTTGACGATCGGCCTGGCCTTCGCCCTCGCGTCTTCGTCGAAGAGCATGTGCAGGGTCTGGATCACAGGGTACGGCCGGGCGACGAATCCATGCGCGGCCTTGAAGTCGGCGAGCGCCGCTTCGGTGTTCGGCCCGGCATCGCCGTCGATCTTGCCGGCGTAGTACCCGAGCTCCTGGAGGCGGGTCTGAACGGACTGGACGATCTGTGTCGACATGACAGTCTCCGTTGCGGTCACGAAAAAGCCCGCCGCGGCAGGACCGAGACGGGCTCAAGAAAAAAGGCACCTCGTGGGCGCCGGATCGGATGTCAGAGTGCGAGCGGCCTACCAGACCGTCTGCCAGGTCGCGCCCCACATGGACGGCGTTTCCGGCGGCGTCGGGTTCTGGATCTGGCGCTCGAGCGCGTCCGCCAGCGACTTGAGCGCCTGCAGCAGCGCAACAGTCTCTTCCTGGTTCAGGGGCATGGTAGGTCTCCATAGAAAAGCCCGCCGCGGCGAACCGGACGGGCATGAGGGAAAGCGTTGATCGCCCGAATGGGCTATGCGACCTTCACCATGAGCAGGCCGATATCAGCCGCACCAGCAGAGGATCGTGGATGCAACCGAGATACAAAACGTGGCCGATTGCCGAGGCCCCCAAAGCCGAAAGCTTCGACGATCGAATTCTCGTCTGGAACAAGTCCCGGATGGAAGGTCCGCGAGAAGCGTGGAAGAAGGACGGCAAGTGGGTGACGTGGGCGGGACCGCTTTACGGTGAATCGCCGCTCGGCTGCGAGCCCACGCACTACTGTATTGAGGACTGATCCTCTGGCCCGGCGCCGGGTGATGTCTTGCATTGAAAGCGGAGCCGCCGCATAGGTCAGGAATGACCAACGCTCTGCTGCCCTGCTATCTCGATGAACCGTTGCCGGAACGCTTTGTCGTCGGCGCCGGAAACGTCTTGCTCCTAAAGGGATGGGCCTACAGCCCATTCTCCCGTCTGGCGTCCCTGTCGGTGACGGTGGGCGGAAAGACATACCCGGTCCCGAACCACTCGATCGTGCGTCACGACGTCTTCCACGATCAGTTCTCCGAGAGAGACCGCGAGGGAAACAGTCTCCTCAGCGGCTTCTTCGCGATGGTCCCGGTGGAGTCCATCAAGGAGGCGTTCAGTGCGACGGTGACGTTCACGGCCATCTCCGTTGACGGGAGACGTTCGGAAAGAACGCTCGGCTCTATCTGGATGGAGCCCTCCGCCAGAGAGCCCCTGACAGTGCAGTGGCCGGATGACGGGCCAAAAGTCGCGATCTGCATGGCGACGTACAACCCGCCCGCCGCGCTGTTCCGCCGCCAGATCGAAAGCCTGCGTTTGCAGACGCACAGGAACTGGTTCTGCATCATCACCGACGACCAGTCGCCCGCCGCGGCCTTTCAGGACATGCAGGAGGTGATCGGTGACGACCCGCGCTTCGTCCTCCTGCCTAATGACCAGCGCTTGAACTTCTACCGGAACTTCGAGCGCGCCATGTCGCTCGTGCCGCTGGACGCTGATTTCGTTGCCCTATGCGATCAGGACGACCGGTGGGATGATGACAAGATCGAGGCGCTGCTGTCGGCCTTCGATGACAGCACCCAGCTCGTCTATAGTGACTGCCGGCTGACAGACGGCGAAGGCACCGTCCTCGCGGACACCTTTTGGCACAACCGCCGGAACAACTACCGCAATCTCCAGGCCCTGCTTGTTGCGAACACCGTGACCGGCGCCGCCAGCCTCTTTCGCACGTCCCTTCTCGACAAGATCCTGCCGCTCCCGATGAGGATAGGCGACGCCTATCACGACCACTGGATGGCGGTAATAGCCATGGCCGAAGGCGGCATCGGCTATGTCGACCGGCCGCTCTACGACTATGTGCAGCACGGCGCCAACGTCATCGGCCACAACTACGGCTCAGGGCATCCTGGGTTCACTCGGTACGGGCTTGCCCTGCTCAGCCGCATCCACTCACCCCAGAGATTTCTGGAGGCCACCCGTATTGTCCTGAACAATGGTTCGAGCGCCTTCCCCTTCGTGGTGAGAACCGCACTTGTCAGCCGTGTCGCCTTGCTCCGCAGCGACCGAGTGAAGCCGAAGCGCAAACGCATTCTGGAGAAGTTCGCCCGCTACAACGAAAGCCTATGGGTTCCCTTCTCCGAGAAGGCCTTGTCATTGGTCCAGCGGCGACCGACGCTCAATCTTGAGGGCTTCCTGCTGTTCTCTGCTGTCGCGACGAGAGCCTTCACCGCCCACCATACCAGGCGGCGCCGTGAGTCCGTCGCTCCGCCCCCGCCTGCGCCCGCACCTCCGCCCGCGCCGCACGTCTATATCGACGAGATACAGACGAATGTCCCCCGCATGAACGCCATGCAGAGGCTGTTTTTACAGCATCCGGTGGACGGTTAGGTCTGCCGCTGGAGAAGCGCCGAGGAGTTCCGGTAGAGATAACCTACCTCAACTCCGGCGGACCCTGCGTCAACATCGTTGCCCGCACTGGGCAGCGGCCCCAACTTCACCTTCGCTGGCAGTTCGACATACGCTTCGCCACCCGAAACGCCGAACCGCGCGACCTTCACACCTTGCGCGTAGAACTCCGCGACACCGGGGGCGACGTAGGTGAACCCCATCGACGGATCGCTAGAGAATGCGAGGCCAGGACGAACGCTTGAGCCGTCTGCAAATCGCTGACGAAACGGCATCCGACCATTGAGGCGCTGGCCTGGGTCGGCTGCGAGGAGGGCGCCGGTCCCAGCCATATAGTTGATGATGCTCCCGAGATAGAACTCGTCTGCAAAAACAGAAGGCATGACGTTGATGCCGACCTGACGCGCCCCCTCGCCGCTCAGCTCCAGATCCTTCGCGCCGATGGCGAAGCAGATTTTGTTCGGGTCTTTGGCTCCGAGCTGGAGCACCGTGCCCTTGTCATTGATGACGGCGCGAAGATGCGTGTCGGTGAAGTAGGACCGCGCGACGCGCCCGAAATAGCAGACGGTGCTGTCTTCCATGTCATCGAGCAGGATGGGCGTCCCGCCGTTCTGCCCCGCGATCTCCGCCTGCATGCCCGTCGTCATGCCATGGATCTGGCAGCCAATGAACTTCAGATTGATCGTGATCTTCTCGTTGGCATTGCTGTCGGCCCAGATGAAGGTCTTGTTGTCGCTGTCGCGGATCATCAGGCCGAAGAAATACATGTTGTCGACGAGGGTCGTCGGCGTCGAGTTGTCGATCTTGAGCAGCGGATCGTGCCACGGGATCATTCGCCAATAACGGTTTCCCGGCGTTTCGTTATTGACCGTGAAACCGGCGTGGGGGTTCTTGTCCGTATTGTTGACTAGGCACTGGTAATACTCGTAGTTCCCTCGCACCCACTTGCCGGCGTTGGCCATGTCCGTGGGATCATTCCCCGTGTTCGCATCGATGATCGAGCGATAGGGCTTACCCCCGTAGCTGACGCAATCTCCGGACGCGTACGTGGTACCGGCGCTCCAGTCGGAATAGCCGACACGCACGCGATCGCCGACAGAATACGCCTGCCCGGCTGTCCAGCTTCCGAATCCGCCGGCCTCAAACCACGCCTCGTTGCGGTTCTGGCCGAGCGTGAGAATGGTGGAGAGGAAGCTGCACTCGAAACCGCCGTCGATCTCCAGCGCCGTACCGTAAGACCGGGCAACGTAGATTTCGGGAAACAGGCAGAGGTAGGGATTGAAGATTTTCACGCCCCGGCTCTGCCACTCGCAGTCCAGTTCCAGCCGCTCGATGTTCGGTCGAAACCCGACATTGTTGTTGATGACGGGGCCATTGTCGAAGCGGAACTCGATCAGGAAGTCATCATGCTCCCCGTGCGGGCTGATGCGCCCGAGGCAGTTGAACGTCGCGCGCTTCTTGTCCCACACGAGCTTCTGCGACGTGCGCAGAACCCCGTTCGGGATTATGAAGCCGTACCCGTCGAGGTCGGGGATCATGTCGATGGCGGCCTGCGTTGCCGCGAAATCGTCAGCCTCGTCGTCCATGTTCGCGCCGAACCACATCGGGTTGACGGACAAGCCGTCCCGCTGACGAACCCACGCGCCAGAAGCACCAGAGGGGTCGCTGTCGGGCGCGATATAGATGCCATGCAGCGGATCGGACGTGACGAGCGCGGAAAGGTCGCCGGAGACGAAGGCGAACTGTCCGGCCCTGCCGTTTTCCTTGAGGTAGGCGGATGCGGCGGAGGGGTGCAGTTCCGCCAGTGCTTCTCGCGTGTCGACGCGAACAAGCCGCCCCGAGACCTCAGCGTCGATCGTCGTGAGCGCCTCCCGCAGGCGGCCGACATCCTCGTTCCGAGGATTATTCGCCACGTTCGGCAGCGGCAGGTCGAGATTGGGCGTGCGATCGTCAATCAAGGGTCAGCTCCGGACACGAAAAAGCCGCCTCGGATGGGCGGCTGGTGGATGGTCGAGGATGGTTGGAGTCAGGCCGGCGCGTCAGGCCAGACGATGCCCGCGGGATCGCTGTTCTCCTGCGGCACATCTCGGAGCGCCGTCCGATAGGTGGCCCATGCCGATCGCTGCACTTCCGAAAGCGGCGCGTCCGGCAGCATCGTCCAGTCGCTCTGCCGCAGTCGCTGATCGCGCTGCATGCGGATCGCGTCCCAGGAGGGGCCTGACGGCGGTGGCGCGGCTTTGAAGCCGCTGCCGTTGCGGATCATTCCAGCCTTCGTGCCGGCCGGAAGTTCCTCGAACCCCAGCCGCTCCGGATAGAAGTCGGTGATGCTGGATCCGTCCGGCAGCACGGCGGTCTCGATCACGGCGTTGTCGACGATGCGTCCGACGAGCATGGTGAATTCCTCAGTATTCGATGAGAACAAGGCCGGCGCCGCCGGTGCCGCCCGCGGCGTTGGCGCTGGCTCCGGATCCGCCGCCGCCGGAGAAGGAGCCGTTCAGCCCCCCCGTCGAGACGTTCGGTCCAGAGAAAGACCCGCCGTAGGAGGCCCCGCCGAAGCCGCCGACCGTGATCACGTCGCCGACCCCGTTGACGGTGTGAAAGCCGATGCCGCTGTTGGAGAGGGAAAGGTTCAGCGATCCCCCGGAGCCGGAGCCGGACGTCGCCGACGTCCCCTGAATGCCGCCTACGCCGGCGCCGCCGCCGCTGCCGCCAGTTGCGGAAAGGCCGAGAAAGCTCGTCGTGCCACCGCCCGAGCCATTGCCGGAGCCTGCCGAGCCGCCAGCGCCCCCCGCTCCGACAGCGAAGTTGACCACCTGGCCGGGCGTAACGTCCTGCCATCCGGATGCGTATCCGCCAGGCCCGCCTCCAGCGCCGGCAGACTGCAGCCCATCTGCACCGCCGCCGCCAGCCCCGCCGCCCCAGAGCGTCACGAAGACGCGCGTGATGTCGGCGGGAACGGTCCAACTCTGCGCCCCGGGCGAGCCATAGGCGAGGCGGATGCGGGAGCCCACTTCCTGCGTGGTGATCTTCTGCAGAGCCTGCCACAGTTGCGTAAGATCCTCGGGGGACGGATCGAGCCCCGCCTCCTCGATGACGTGGACGATCTCCTCCATCGCCTGCGTGAAGGCCTCGTGCTTGACGGCATGGCCCTTCACGCCGGCGGCGCGGTTGCGCCACGGCTCGGCGACCTCGGTGAGCGTGTAGGGATCGAGGGGAAGCTGTCTGTCCATGGTCTACTCCCAGGCGGAGGGCCAGATCGACGGCCATCCGGAGAAGGTTGTGAGGGCGGAATAGTCGAAGATCGGCCGGTAGACGGCGGGCAGGATCCTCACGAACAAGCACTCGACGCTGTCGGCCTGGTCGAAATCGTAGAGCGGCGTGTATCCCGCTTCGCCGACACCCGCCTCGAAGCCGTACTCACCCGCGCCGAGCACCCAGAAGACGACGCTCCAGTCCTCTTCCGGAGGCCCCGTCTCGTCCGGCCCGCCGCACTCGAAGCTGCCGGCCTCGCAGGTCACCGGCTCCTCGATCACCACCGAATGGCCGAGCAGCGCCGCGAGGTTGAGGAAGTCGCCGGGCGTGATCGTCCCCGTGGACGTCACCTTCTGGCGAAGCCAGAGATAACGGGCCTCGTCGGACTGGAAGATGCGCACGCAGGCTTCCGGCAGCCCGTACTCCGCCTCCCAGTCGGCCAGTGAGCCGACCAGCGAGACGGTGGTTGAATCCATCGTGACGCGCCAGAGATCGGCATAGAGCGGCGCGAAGCCGTCCATCAGCGCCCGCCAGAACCGCGCCAGCGTGCTGTTGCCGTCGAGAGACGCCCCGTCGGGCGTGCCCCAGGCTGCGCCCTTCGGCAGAACCGACCAGGCGCCGGGGGCGAGATCCTCGCCCCGCGGGTCGGACAGCGCGTCCGCCATCTGCCGCGGTACCGCCGCCACCGCGGTACGTGGCCAGAATGTCTGCTCGACCCCGTCGCGACCGGCCGCGAAATCGGCGCCCTTGAGTGCGTGCCATTTTGACATCAGGCGAAGGTCACTGTTCCGAGCGTGGCGAGGACACCGGTCCCGAAGGAGATATCGGCGGCGGGCGAAACGAGGACGTGACTCTCCTCGCCGACCGCGTCGGAGATCGCCTCCGAAATCCACGACCGCGACAGCACGAATGGATCGTCCGGCAGGCCGGGCCGCACGCGCTCGGCGAAGACGGTCGCCAGCGCCGTTTCGACGTTGAAGCGGGTTTCCACCGTGTCCGGATCGAGGTCGATGACGATCGCCACCGGCGTGGGCGTCGGCGCATGGACCCTGAGGTCCCGCAGGCCGATCAATCGGCGCGACAGGAGATCGGCTTCAACGGCATCGACCTCCGCCCCGCTCGGCACGGCGCCGCCGGTCGACAGGAACCAGACGCCGACCGAGCCCGGCCCGTTCACCAGGCGCCGCGCCCATGCCCTGGACACGAAGGGAAGCGCCCGCGCCCACCGCTCGTAGTCGGCCTCGGCGCCGCCCTGCGGCGGCTGTCGCTTGCGCTGCAGGACGCGGCTGCGCAGGCTGTCGACGCTCTCGACGTCGGCGCCGCCGGACAGGCCGCCTGTCGCGACCACCGCCGAGCTGGCGAGGCCCGGAAACAGGCCGGGCTCGGAAAGTGCCAGTTCCTCCTCGGCCTTGCGGTTCGTCCGCAGGCCGGTCGCGACCGCTTTCACCGGGATCGTCACGGTCCCGGCTTCCGAAACGGTCACGCTCGCGATGGAACGATAGGTCACGCCGCCGGAGAGATAGACCAACCCCGCCGGAAAGGTCAGGCCCGGCGTGCCGGTCGAGCGCAGGTTGCCGGCGGCCGCCGAGGCCGCCTTGCGCGCGATGCCGAACTCGTAGGCGTGCCGCTGCTCCAGATGCTCGCCGTCGGCCGTCGACGCGAAGAGCTGCCGGTAAAGCCACCCGGCCCTCAGGTCCATTTCCTTCATCAGGATCGCGAGGACCTTGGCGAAGACGTAGAGGACGTTCTGCGCGATCGTCGCATCGGTGCCGGGAAGTTCGCGCCGGAACGCCGCCCGCACCTTGCCGGATAGCTCAGCGATCGAGCGGCTTTGATACGCCATTCAACTGCTCCCAGAGAACGCCGAAGCGCTGGTTGAAGATCTCGGCGCCGGAGCGGCCGTAAAGCGCGATGGCAAGGTCCAGCCGGTTCCTGGCCGGGTCGGCGGTGGCGACCGCCTCCACCCGGACGCAGACGCCCTGGTCGATCAGCGTCTGCAGCGCGTCGCGCGCATGATCCTCCGCGAGCCGCGGCGTCTCGCTGTCGTCGACGGTTCGCCGTCGCAGCAGCCAGAGCCGCGAGCCGAGTGCCGTCTCACCGCCCCGAAGGTCGAAGCCGTCGCCGGGCCAGCCCTTGTTGATATCCCCGTCTCGCAGTTCGTCCGCGTCGACCCTGATGTCTGTCATCAGGCAGATCAGCACGGCCGTCGCGATCTGCTGCTCCGAGCGCAGGCCCGACCCGGAGATAGCCAGGTCGCCGGTGACGCCGTTCCACACGAGATCCGGCGCGAGTTGCGTCGAGGTCTCGCCCGACAGGGGAATGATGCGGATCGTCACAGCGCGTAGACCTTGGTTGCCGAGCCGACCGCCGCATCGCCGTCACTGTCGATATCGTCCTTGCGGTGGACCAGCTTGCCGCCCTCGCCGCCGAGATGGACCTCGCCCTCGAGGACGATCTTCGGCGCGACGAAGCGGATTTCCTCGTTGGCGACGATCCGCACCGCCGTCTCGACGATGGAGACCGCCTGGCCATAGGCGTCGTAGAGCACGGTATGCCCCGCCCCCATCTTGGGCCGATGCGTCGGGTGCTCGGCGCCGATCAGCAGCGACGTCGAATGATCGCCGCCCATCGCCATCTGCATGCCGACAGATCCGGCAGGAGGGCGCGATGCCATCCCGAACTGCTGTGGCTGAAGGATGCGCTTCGGCGCCGATCCGGCGCGGCCCCGGCCCGAGCCGTAGAGAAAGCCGTCGTCGCGCTCCTCGTCCTCGGAAATCTCGAAACGCGTGAGGTAGGGCTGGAACTGGCTCATTGCGCCGTCACTTCCGCCTCTTCCTCCGGCACAGCCCACGCCTCGTCGGAGGAACCCTGCGATTTTGCGCCGCCCAACGCCCGCGGGTCCGCCAGCGACAACGTCGCCTGCGTCGCCGCACCGTCCCCGTCCTCGCCCGGACCTTGCGTGAAGCTCACCGATTTGATGACCATGTCCTGCCGCAGAAAAATCAGGGGATCGTCCAGCGACACAGACCAGTTGCGCGTCCACAGCCGACCGCCCGCGTCGCGCCATCCGGCAGTCGTCACCTGCGCTTCGCGCGAACGTCCGGCAGCGCGGGAAACCTGCCATTCAGCGCGCTTCTTCGCCTTGTCGCGGCTGATCTCCCCCTCCTGGAGGATCACCTTCGGCCTCTTCCGCCCGACTGCCGGGTCCTTTGCGCGTGCCTCGATCCGCAGAGCCCCCGCACCGTGCCCTTTCGCGGACTGTCCACGCACGATGACCGGGTCATGACGGCCCTTGCCCGACAGCTTGCCGCTCGCTGCGACGATGTTGACCCCGAGCGCCAGGCCGCCGTCGTGGCGCCCCGCCGGCTTGCTCGCGATCACCGCGCGCCCCTGCGGATCGTCGTAGATCAGCAGCCCCTTGGATCGCGCCAGACGCTCGGCAGCCTGGAAATTGGACTCGCCGGGAATGACGCTGAAATCGGGCTCCTTTTCGAAGGCATCTTCGGAAGTCCACTCTATCCCGGCGCTTTCGAACTCCTGCGCCAGCGCCAGAATGTCCTTCTCCTCGGCATAGCCGGTCGGGTGATCGACCGAGCTTTCGACGGTGTCGATCGTCTTTGAAAGCCACTCGATGCCAATCGAGCCGCCGTCCGCCCCGTGCCGGGGCGTCACGTCGCCGATGTAGCCTGTGCCCCACAGCTCTCCGGAGACGAGGATTTCCGCTTCCATGTCGGGGCGCACGAAGAACCCGGCGATCTGCCGCAGGGGCGGAAGAAGCGCCGCGAAAGTCGCGCTGCGCACAGCCGCTTCGGCACTCTCCGTAAGGGTTACCCTGGACCAGTCACCGAACTCCCGCCCGTCGACGACGAGCGTGATGATCTCCAGCGGACCGCCGGTCATCGCGCCAGCGCTTCGAAACCGATCGGCATCAGCAGTGGCGTGCCGATGCGGTTTCTCTCAACCAGCTCGCCGGCACGCTCTGGATCCTCGTAGAGCTCCCAGGCCAGCAGTGTCGACGGCAGCGAAACGCCCGTCTCCACTATGACGAGCGGCGCGCGCGACGCTGCGATGCGTGACAGCGCCAGCGTCGTTTCACCGGTTGCCGCGTCCAGCGCGTTCATGGCCTTGAAGCCCAGCGTGTCGCCGAGCTTCTCGAGGATCGTTTCCGCGACTGCCTTGATGCTGTCGCGTGCAGCGGCCGCGTCCGGCTGCGCCGCATAGTAGATCCGGAGCATCAGCACGCAAAGTGCGCCGGCCAGGATAGATGCGGCCGCGGCCGTCATCGCATCGGCGATATCGGCGTCGATCACCATCGCCTCGAGAGAAGGCGTCAGGCTGGCAGGGTCACCCTCGGCGGCGAGGTGGCGCGCCAGAGCCGCATAGGCCAAGAGAAACAGACCAGGCGCGTTACCCGCCAACGGCACGCTATCGGCAAGAGCGGCAGCAAGGTCGTCGGCACGGCTGCGCTCACGCTGTGCGAGCGCAGCAGGGGTCACGAGGGCAACCAGCTCAGCCGTGGCGGAGATGGCGAAGGCGACGCGGTCTTCCGGCTGCATCATCGCACCGCCAGTGTGATCGCCGTCGAAACTGCGGCGGTGATGACGTCGAAAGCCGCCAGCGCACCATTGGCGTCGAAGGACGGCGCAAATTCCACGCCGCTGCCCGCGCGAACGAACCCGATGTCGAAAGCGATCCAGCCGTTCTTGTCTTTGCGCCGGTCGCGGCGGAAGTCCTCGACATGGGCCAGCATCCCGCCTTCCATCGGCAGCACGAGCCGGCCCGCGCCCGGCGACCGCAGCGCCGCCGTCAGAATCCGCGCCTGTGCGTCGGCGACGTCGCTGGCGAGATAGGCAATCACCGGGAAAACCCGCTCGCGCGCGCCGAAATCCTCGGTCACCGCCGCCTCGCCATAGGCGACATGTTGGATCGCCAGGCGCCGACCGCCGTCCTCGCCTTCACGGTCGACGTGGAACCGAACACCCTTGAACGACGCCGGCAGGAAGGCCTTCGACCAGTCGCGCATTACTGTCCGGCCTCCGGCATGGTTGTCCCGAGATCACGCCCCGACGGTGCGGTGGCTTTGATGGCGCCTGCGCTGGGCATGCTGACCTTCACTGGCGTCTGCAGCGCTGCGCGGATCTGCGCCGCGATGTAGTCGGCAGCACCTCGGATCGCGGCGCCGACAGCGTCGCCCTGAGCCGCAAGCTGCGCACCGCCCTGGGCGATGCCCTCGCCCGCCTGCTGGCCGCCCTGCGCAACCGACTGGCCGCCGACCTCCATGGCTTCGCGCAGCGCGTCGATCCCTTCGACTGCCACGGCACCCTCGTCGCCCTCGTCGCCGAAACGGCCCTCGTCGAACCCGCCGCCGCGCCATCCGGACGATCCTTCGGCGGAATGATCGGGGATGACGATCGGCCCCGGCTGCGTCCAACCCGTCCACTCGTCTTCCGGTGACGGCTGGCGCGCTACACGGTTACGCTCCTCCGCCCAATCCCACGCGCCTGACACCGCGCCGAGAGCGGTATCGGCGACGCTGCCTTCGCGCACCACCGGGCCGAAGCCTTTCGGCGCACCGTCGACACTCTCGCCGGAGAAGGTGCGCCACTGCTCGTCCCCGGGCGTCTCGCTATCGGCAGCCTTTAGGCCGAACGGATCGTTCGTCGCCTTGATGATGGCGTCCAAGCCGGTCGCTGTGGCCTCGATGCCGGCGGAAATATCGTTGACCGCCGTGGCCATCTCCCGGAAGAACGTCGTAAGGGCCGCACCCTCGGTGTCCATGTTGAGGAGGTCGCCGATACGGTCTGCCAGTTCGGAAAGCGCATCCCCCGCCGCGTCCAGAGCCTCGGCATCGATTTCCATGCGAAAAGCATCGAGTCCGTGGCCGATTTCCTGGACGAGGCTGCGCACGCCCTCCAGCCCGCTCTTCAGCGCCGGCATGCCGCTCATCCCGACATCGATCGTCAGCCGCTGTACCTCGTTCTTGAGAAGTTGCCAGCGCGACCAGAAATCGTCGAGCTTGAGGTCGTAGGATTCCCCCAGCGAGCCCTTCCATGAAGCGCGGTCCGCTGCGATCCGCTGGTTGCGGGCCAGTTCCTCGCGCGCCGCCGAAAGACGAAGCACCTCATCGGCGAAGCCCTGCCCAAGGAAGCCGGTGAGCCCTTCCGCAGCCTCGAATTTGTCGAGCTCACCGACCTTGTCGAGGAAAACCTCGATCGCCTTGTTGCCGTCGGACTTCAGCAGCTCCTGGAATTCCGAGAGGTTGCCGACCATGTCCTCAAGCGCGCCGGCGGCCTTGTCCGATCCGGGGGACAGAAGCTTCGACGTCAGCGTGTTCATCATCCGGGCGGCCGTCTCCGGCTCCATCTTGATGTTCGCCAGCGTCGCCGCGTAGGCGGCGGCCTGCTCGGCTGTCAGACCGAACAGTTTCATGTTCGCGCCGGCGCGGTCGAGGAACGCCACGATGTCACGCTCGTCGGCGATGCCGCTGTCGGCAAGCTTGTTGATCAGCCCGAAATATTCCTCCATGCCCTCCATGGTGATGCCCATGGAGACCTTGAAGCCGGCGGCCGCGTTGCCGACTTCCTCGGCACTCATCTCGAACGCGTCGCCCGCCATCGCCGAAAGCCGGGCGAACTCTCGCAGATCGTCCAGCGGCAGACCTGCAGCCGCGCCACGCTCCATGGCCGAAAGGATCTCTTCCAAAGGAACAGCCAGCTCGCCGGACGTCGAGAGCGCCAAGGCTTCCTTGCCGAGCCGCGTCGTCTCGTCGGCGGTCGTCCCGGCCTTCTTCTGGATGCCGGTCAGCGCGCTCTCGAAATCCGCCGACGTGGAGATGAACTTCTGCGCACCGGCCCCCGTCGCGAGAACCGCGACCGCGCGACCTAGGCCGATCATCCGCTGCTCGGTGACCGCTGCAGCCGCGCCCATCCGGTTCATTCGGTCGGCACGCGCCATGCCCCGCTCGGCATTCGCCACCTGACGGCTCTTCTTGTCGACCCGATCGAGATTGCGGGAGACGCTGTCGAAGGCCTTCTTCGTCCGATCGATTGCCGAGAGCTTCAGCCTGGCTTCGATTTCCTTGGCCATGCGTAAGCATCCCTGGCTCTGAACAGTCGACCACTGCTCCAGCAATCATCATTGATGATCCGCCAGAGGAGGCCGAGATGAAGATGGTGACGCGAGAGTCACGCTCGCGATGATGTTGCTGGGTGCCCAACCCGGGATCGATATCTCGGCCCGCTAGCCCCGCCGCTTCGGCTGTCGCTCGTGCCAGCCGACGGCCCGCCTGAACCACCACTCGATACCCGAGAAGGTCAGGTCTTCGACCCGCCCGGCGTCCCATCCGAGCCGGAAGACGAGTTCATCCGCTCGATGTAGGATAGCCTCGCTTTGGTAAAAAAACCGACGACCGTCTCGGCGAGCGCCTCCGCGTCGCCGAGGTCGAGCAGCCCGATCGCGCCGGGCGCCTGCGGCTCCACCAGCAGCATGTCGACATAGCGCCAGATCGCCTCGTCGTCCCGGATCACCACACCGCGCTGGATATCCAGCACAGGTCCGCCGATGCGGCGATCCTTCAGCTTTGGCTCCCGCAAAACGACGCTGTCGAACGGCGGCGTGCCGTGATCGTAGCGCCGGGACAGCTTGATCGTGACGTCCGCCATATCAGGCGACCTTCACGTATTTCTCGGCGTCGATCATGAGCCCGGACACTTCACCATTCGCCCGGTTCTGCGACACGTCGCCGGTGATCATCGCCGAGCCGAACATGTGAGAGATGCCGGTGAAGTCCTCGGTAATGTATATATCCTGGCGTGGGGCGCGCAGCAGCGCGTCGAAGTTCTCGCCGGTGTCTTCGAGCGTCAGTTCCGCGCGACGGGAGCGCAGCGTCACGATACGCGACACCGAGCCGTTCTGGTTCGTCACCACCTCCGTTGAGAGGCCCGCCGTGTTGAGTGTCACCGCAGCCCGCAGGACGAGGCTCTGGCCGCTGGCGAGGCGCAGGCGCATCTCGCCGCCGAAATCGTTTCCAGCCATGTGATCAGCTCCTTATGCCGCGACCGAAGTGGCGGGATACTGCCTGTAGATGACCGCGTTGGCGGCGAAGATGTCGAGCGGGTTGATGAGGTCGAGCGGCGCGTAGACGTCGACCCGATTCGGGTTGTCGCCGTTGCGGCGTACCTCGAGGCGCTGCGCGAACTCCTGGATGTTCTCGAGCACGCCCGGCATCGCAGCCGCGGTGGCCACCATCGTCGCCTTGATGTCCTGCGCCGTGGTGATCGCCAGCAGATCGCCGGGATTGCTGTCGGCGATGGCCGTCTGCCCATGCTCGGCCTGAAGCCGCGCCCGGAAGCGCCGCAGGGCGTACATCAGCTGACCGATTGCCTGGATGTCGCGGAAGGTCGTGTCGACGTTCCCGGCCCCGTCCGTGCGCTGCATGGTGACGATCTTGTCGACCGTCACGTCACCGTTGGCATTGACGCCGAAGGTCGAGACGCCCGACGTCAGCAGGGCATCACGGCTGGCATAGTCGTTCAGCCACATCGACCGCTTGCGGGGCGAAAGCACCTGCTGGACGACGAGACCCGTCTGGTTGCGAGAGACGTTGCCGGTGGCCCCATCCGAGATCCAGGGCACCACGCGGGACACCACACCGGCCAGAAACAGCCAGGGCGGCGTGCCGTTCTCGCCCGCACTGATCTGGGGGATCGTCGACAGGTGGCGTGTGTCCTTCGTGAGGCCGAACGTCGTCAGCCCCGAAAGCGTGTCCGTCTTCACGGTGAAGACGTGTCCGTAGGACTGCCTGTTCCACGCCCATCGTCCGGAGACGTCGTTCATCAGCGTCTCGTAGCGACCGACATTGGCATCGTCGGCGAAGGGCGAGATCGTCCAGTCGAAGGCATCGTCGCCATAGCCGGCCAGGAGACCGGAGAGATCCGGCGCCCCGACGCCGGGCGTTGTCACCGCGAAAGCCACATTGCCAGTGAAGGCGTTGCCGGCGAGGCTGGCCGGAACGCTGATATCGACCGTGGCGGTGATCGCCCCCTTGTGGCGTGCGGTGACGGTGACGACGCCCAGTGCCGCGGTCGCGGTGAAGGGCAGAGCCGCCAGCGTCAGTCGGTTCTGGTAGCCGTTGATCGCCGCGGCCAGCGCGGCAGCGACGTCGCCGACAGCATCCCCGGCTGCAATCTCGACCTGCAGTATCTCGCCGGCGATCTGGATGGTGCCGACACCGCCGGCGGCAGGAACGGCACTCACGGTGATCGTCCGCACTTCGGCGGTGCCGCTGTCTTCTGCCGCGCCGAGCCAGATTTCCTGCGCTGGGGCATTCGCCCGCGCGACCCGGAACATCTCGGCCAGCATCGAACCCTTGCCCGTCAGCGCGATCGCCTCCTGGATCGTCTGCACCGGGGTCAGCGTGTCGAGGGGCAACGCAGCGTCGCTGTTCTTGTGCCCGAGCAGCACCAGCCGCGACTGGCTCTCGAACTGGCCGCCCGAGTTGACCTCGAACGAGATGATCGGGGCGACGATGTTGCCCGGAATGGAATTGAAGCCGATCGACATCACTTGTCTCCTTCGATGGCCGCGATGATCTCGGCCTTGGTGTCGTTGCCGGACACGTCCACGCCGCGGCGTGCTGCCTCGGCGAGAAGCTCGTCCTTCGTCATCGTCCCGAGGTCCGGCGGCAGCGGCGTCTCCACTTCGCGGATGACGCCCTCGTCCAGCAGCCGACGCGTGTAGGCGTCGTCCGGGTTCATCGTCTCGCCGTCCGAACGGAACCGGCGGCCGCGAAAAGGCAGCGCCTCGCCGGCGTTGGCGAGCACGTAACGCTTCGTTGTCATGGGGACCTCTGGTGCTTAGGCCGAGCCTTCCGGCCCGTCGGCGACCGGATCGCCGGTCGTCGAGAAGATGATCGCGTCCAACGCATCCCGGTCGGTGGCGCGGAACAGCGCGGCAAGCTCGGTCAGCTTCGCCAGCGCGTGGGAATTGGCCGGCAACGTCTCCATCAACCGACGTATCGGCTGCGGCAGCCCGCCATCGTCGGTGAACTCGTCGTCGGCGATGCTGCAGGAAAAGCTCATCGTGCTGCGCATCCAGCGCAGCCCCATCTCGGGAAGCGCGAACTGGTCCATCCGGATCTCGTCGATGCTCTTGACGATCCGCCGGAACGCCTCAGAGGTCGGTCCCCTTACCAGCGTCTGGCGAACCTGCGAACAGAGCGCCCCGAGCACCAGCCGTGCCTTCGGATCGGTACTCGCCATCGCATCCGCGAAGGCCCCGTTATCGTCGCTCGCCATGACCGACAGCTCGCAGACCACCGTCAGGGTTGCGGTGGCGAAGCCGATCGTCGACCTCGCCCCATCGCCCCGCCGCACGCTCCGGCTATCGTCCGTGTACAGCGCGATCGAAGGCGTGAAGTCGGCACCGGCGGACAGATCCTCGATCTGGATTGCCTGGCTGTCGAAGACACGATCGCCGGCCATAGTCGGCCATATCGGGTCGGCATCGGCCAACCGCTCCGTTGGCACCAGCGCCTCGTAGGCGGCGAGCCGCATGGCCTCGGCAGCAAGCATGATCAGGAACCCCGGTTGACGCGGAAAACAACCCGGTCGGTGCCGTCGCCGTCTACCATGACAATGACGTAGACCTTGCCATCCTTCGCGCGCAGGAAACGGTCTCCCTTACCCGGCCGCCAGGGCATGTCGGTCACCAGCGCCGAGACGATAGCCTCGGAGACCTGACGCGGCGCCACATCGTCCGCCGACGAGCGGGTCGAACCGCTGAACGCGTTGATCGAGGACTCGAACTCGAACGACCCCCTGAACGGAAACGCGACCCTTGCTGGATCCGGAACCGGATCATCGTTGCGGGACCGTCCGGCGGCGCGGACGTAAGCGCTGGCGGTAAACTCCTCCTCATCGAAGAAGGCGGCGACGGCCTGGTCCGTCTGCGTTAGCATGTCGGACCAAGTCATCGCTCGCCCTCCTCAGCAAAGGGGCCGGTTGCCCGGCCCCTGTATCACTTCGCGTCCCCGGCCTTCTTCGCCTTGGCCTTTTCGGCCTTCGGCTTGCCGTTGGCGTCGACGTTCACGATCGTGTGGGTGCCGGCTTCGACGGCCGCCATTGCAGGCCCATAGCGCATGGATTCCGTCGCGCCGGACTTCTTGTTCTTCACCAACATCGGATCATCCTCAGTTCGAGGTCGTCAGCTTCACGAGAAGCTTCGGACGCTTGACGATGGGGAGCGGGTTCGACTGCGTGTGCAGCTTGACCCAGCGGTTGAACTCCATGTCGCGGGCCTGACGGGCGTAGATTTCCTCGCCCATCGTGTTGACCGTGTCCATGAAGTCCGCCGGCGCGAAATACGTGCGGAACATATCCGTCGTGCCGAGCGGAAATGCGATCGCCTCGCCCGCCGGAATGAACTTCCGGGAGGCATAGGTGCCGTCTTCCTGAAGATACTGCGCAGCGCCCCGATATTCCTCGATCGTCAGGCCGTGGAAGGGGAACCCGCGGCGGACATCCTGCCGGAGCGGGTTGTTGGCGCCATCGTAGTACTTGTAGATTTCCTCGACCTTCGCGTGGCCGATGAACTTCTCGAACCATTCCGGCGACGCCAGCACGTGAATGCCGGTCATGACCTCGCCTTCGAGATTGTCCTCCATGTAGGAGACCACTTCGCGGGCTTTCGCCTTCACGTCGGTCGTAGCCGTGCCGAGCACGAAGTCTACCGACTTCTGCGTCACGCCGAACTCGGTGAAGAGGTTCAGCAGGCTGGCGCCGTCGCTGTCGAGGATGTTGCCGCGCAGCGCGCTCATGCGCAGATGTTCGAGCGTGATCGCATGCTTGCGCCGCATGGTGATCAGCCGGCGGTTCACGACCGTTTCGACGTTCTCCAGGACGTTGCCGGCGACGGAGCGCGCGACGACGTTCTGGACGTCCTCCGCCAGGACGAAATCCTCGTGCGGGATGTGGAAGGCCGAGAACTGCTTGGCCGAGCGCTTCTCGGGCATGGCCAGCGAGGACGGCGCGCCGCGGGTGCGGGTCGGCAGCAGGTTCAGCGTCCCGTTGGCGAAGGCGATCGCGACCGAGGTGGTGGCAATCGGCTCGGCCGGGAACAGGTTCAGTTCCCGGAGCCGGCCATAGTCGTTCGGCACGATGTTGATCGCACCGGTCAGCGACGTGGCAGAGAACGCCGACTGGTTGAAGATGTCGAGGACGTTTTCCATCGGTTACGCTCCTTCGCGCACGAGGATCGGCGGATTGAGCGCGCCGAGAGCCGTGTGGATGGCCGCACGCTCGCCGGACGTGTCGACGTCGGCGCCGTATTTCAGGCCCTGATGCACCACGATCGCGTCGCGGGCGATGATGACGGCTGGTGCGTCGGCGCCGGTCGCGTCGACATCCCACATGACGATGCCAGCGGCATCTTCACTGCCGTCGGTGGCGGCGACGGTGACGGGCGTGTACTTGCCCGAAGCCGTGATCTTCCCGACCACGGTGCCGGAGACGACGACGCCGGCACCCGAGACGATGACGGCTTCTTCGCGGGAGAAGAGGCTGTCGGCTTCACGCTTCAGCCAGTCGCTGGCGTAGCGTCCTTCATTCAGCGTAACCATTATGCGGCCTCCTTACCCAGCAGCTTGCGCATGTTGGCGGCGAGCGTGGCCGCCCCCGCATTCGGATCGGGATTGCTCGGCTGACCGAGACCCATGCGGACCTTTCCGTACGCCTCCGGCGTCAGTTCGCCGGTCGCTTGGGCTTTCGGTGCAGCGGCCAGGATAGCCTTGGCCTTCTCGGCTTCGACGCCGGCTTCAGCGAGGGCCTTGGCCTGAGCTTCGCGACCCGTGGCCTCTTCCAGCGCCATGATGGCGGCGGCGTTCTCGCGGGCCTTGTCCTTGGCGCGAAGCTCGTCGAGTTCCTTCGCCATGGCAGCGGTCGCATCCGCGTCCTTGCCGGTCTTCATCTGAGCTTCGAGCTCGGCGACTTTGACGGCCAGAGCGTCCGCCCGTTCCTTGTCCGTCATGGATGGCTCCTGTGTTCGACGGTTTGCGGCGGACGCAGCCGCTCGCGTATCGGCGTCCGGAAGACGCCAATTCTTCTTTGAGGCCATGGCGACGAGCCGCTTCGGCGCGTGGGCATAGGCCTGGTAGGGAAAGGCTGCGACGGCCGTGCCGCGAGCCTCGGTAGTCTCATCCGCGAAACCCTCGTCGACGGCCTGCTGCGGGTTGAACCAGCGTTCCGCCTTCATGATCGCCCGGCAATCCTCGGCGGACTTGCCCGACTTGGCCGCATAGATCCGCGCATAGGACGACGCGAGCGCCTCGAGCATCTCGATCGTCTTCGAATGCTCGGCGCTGTCGCCGAAGGTGATCATGGAAGGATCGTGGATCATCAGCACGGCGCCCGCCGACATCGTGACGGTCCCGCCGGCCATCGCTATCAGCGAGGCCGCCGACGCCGCCACACCCTCGACCACGATGTCGGTGGTGCCGCTACGGGCCGACAGGATCGCGTGGATCGCCGCCCCCTCCCACGCGACGCCGCCGCCGGAATTCAGGTGGACGACGAGTTCGGCGTCGTCGGCGATCTGCGAGAGGGCACGGGCGACATCAGCCGCGGTGAACCCGTCCTCGTAGTAATAGTCGCCGACATAGCCGGAGAGCCGAAGCTTTCCGTCTTCCAAGATCGCAGCCATGAAACGAACCTCACCAGGTGGGACGGAACCGCACCGCTTTGGCGTACCGCGTGCGCGGCTTGCCGTTCTTTTCCTCGCAGGCCCTGGCCAGCCGGGCCAGCTCCTGATCCATCGCACCGATATCGGACTTGCCGAACCGGACGCGTCGGTTGGACACCGGCGAGCGGACCTCGATCTCTTCGGTCCGCTGCCCGGCGACGAACTGCAGCCGCACCGCATAGAGTGCCTGCCACAGCGCGCACGGATCGTCCGGATCCACCGAGACCCCGCCGATGATCACCGGGTCAGCCATCGACCGGCTCCGGCTCTGGCGCGGGTTCGGTCACCGGTCGTGACATGGCCGCATCGATCGGCATGTACGGATCGGCCATGTTGTAGCCCTCGTAGAGCCTGATGTCGGACTGCCGCATCGCCGCGATGTCCTGCGGGTCGTAGCCGACCGACGCACTCTCGATTGCCAGCGACGAGGTCCGATTGCCCAGCCGCTCGGTGGCTGCCTTGGCGCTCTTCAGATCGTCGGCAGTAGGCGGCGGCGGCCCGACCCATTCGGCCCAGGTCGCCTTGTCCCGGTTCGCCATGAAGACAGAGACGCCGCCCTTGAACGGGATCCTACCCTCTACGACGCTCTCGGTCAGCCATGCCTCGTAGATCGACTGGCAGATCGGCGCCGCAATCCGCTCGCGCCGGCGCAGCACCACCGGCCAGATCGACGCATTCTCCATCCGGACCGACGAATAGGTCGCCCTGCTGTGATCGAGCGTAAAGGCCGAGAACGTCACCCCGATGCACCGAGCCATGATCCGCTGCAGATGCATCGAGAACGGCAGGTACTGTCCGCCGGGCGTCGATGCGGTCTGGAACTCCAGCTTCTCGCCCGGCGCAAGATGGTTGACCTGGCTGTCGCCGATCGACACCCGGCTCTCCCGCGCCGCGGCGAGGCGCGCCATCAGCGATCCGTAGAAATCGCCGACCAGCTCCTGGCCGAGAGCCTCGCCCGTCACGGGGTCCTTGAACTCCGAAAGCGTTTCCAGCGCCTCGAAAGCCGTGGCACTCGGCTCCGGGCTGGTCAGCGTTGCCGCGAAGATCGTTTGCAGTACCGCGGTCTGCAGCGTCGCGTCGTCGAGCTTCTCCGACATCGCCCAGGTCTTCATCACCGGGGCGAGTTCGGAAATCCCGCGCACGTCGTCCGGATCCTTGGGATCGAAGACATGGTAGAACAGCGCCGAGCCGAACCGGTCCCGCGCCAGATAGTCCCGCGTCTCCATCATGCCGTCACGGCGCGTACGGATCCGATAGGCCTGCGGCCGTCCGACGGCGTCGTGGATGACGCCCTGGAACATCCCCTCGAACTCGAGCGTGTCGCGCACCAGATTGACCGGGGACGCCGCGCAGACCTTTAGCCCGGTGCGGATGTTGTAGCGCTGGCGCATTGAGGCCGGCATGTACTCGAGCGCGCCACACGCCTCGCCGAAGGCGATGAAGTGGTTGAGGGAAACGTCGACGATCTGCGGAATGGTCAGCTTGCCCCGAAGGTCGCACTCGGCCGGGTTCCACGCCCACTGCCGCCAATCCTTTTCGACCAGGCGCTTCCAGTCGTTGCGCTCCTCGTCCGTCCAGCCGACCCCGACGAGATCCGGCTGGGCGTTCAGCTTCAGCTCGGTCCCGACCGTGTCGGCCTTGACCTGGTCGACGGCGCCCTTCAGCCGCCCGGAATTGTGGATGAAGTCGGCGGCCAGCGCGGCGGCCCGGTCCCACGCCCAGCGGATGTCCTGCCGGCTGTCGGGCAGCGAGACGCCGCGGGTCGCCAGCACGGACGATCCTGTGTCACGCAGATAACGCATCTGCGGGCGCACCGGCGCGGGGCGAATCGCGGGCGGGAAAGCCATCGTCCCCGCCTGCACCCGCACCCTTGGTTTCGTCATCGGTTTCGCCACGCCTTGAGCTTGTCCTGGATGGATTTCTGCTTTGCCGCCGTCGGCGGCGGAGCGGAGGTCTTCGGCGCGTCCGGCTCGACGGGAACCGAGAACAGCGTGTCCTCGATGTCGAGTTGCGCTTCCGGCGCCGGCACCGCCCGTTCAGCCTCGTAGCGGTCCCAGATCGCGTCGGGCAGCGTCCGCAGCCCGAGATGAATGGAAGCGGCCTCGGCCTGCAGATGCGTGTCGAGGCCTTCGTTCGGCTGGCCCGGATCCTTCACCCACTCGTAGACGGTGAAGCCGGTCTTGTTCTTCTTCGGGCGGCGGCTCTCGGCCGTCAGCTGACGATAGAACTCATCCTCGAGGCCCATCGGCAGCCCGACATGGCCCCGCGCCGCCGGATCGGTCTTCGGCAGTTGCCGGTAGAGCGCCATCTTCAGGACGCTCGTCGCGAAATTGTAGAACCGCCGCGAGTAGCGGACGAGTTTGCCCTTGCTGTTGCGCTCGCGCTTTACCCGCTGGATCAGCGGCGCGCTCTCCGACCCGACACCGCGGACCATGATCACCCGGTTGGTCGGCCAGCGCTTGGCCCACTCCCAGACGTCCTCGGTGTAGGCGTTGCCGTCGATCGCCGCGAGGTCGGCCGACAGCCGGTGGCCGTAGGCGTTCGGCCACTGCTGGGCGAGCAGGCCATCGAGTGACGTGCGGCAACGATCTTCCGAGATATGTCCGGGAATGACTCCGTACTCGATGATCCATCGCCGCTTGTCGCGGCCCCAGCCGACCAGTTGCCATTCGACGCGGTCGCCCTGGCAGTCGATGCCGAGCGTGAGCACCAGCGCGCCTTCCGGCACCCGGCCGCGCGGATAGTCCGAGTTCGCCGCCCTGTCCCGCAGGGTTTCCCAGGACGGCGCTTCGCCCAGCGTCTTGTAGGCGCGGCCCAGCGTGTCGTTGAAGAACGTCTGCTCGGACGACGGGTCGCCCCGGGCCGAGATCCATTCCCGCGCGATACGCTCGAAACTCTGCAGGTACGAGAACGCCGACCAGAGATCGAAGGATCGGTGCTCGCGCCGGGCGCCCGGGTTCTCCGCCCGCCACTCGCCGCGCGGCAGCATCGCCGAGCGGTGGTGTTCACGGATCTCGCAGCCGCATTCGATGCAGGTGAAATGCGCGTCCTCGGGCTTCTCGTCGTCGAGGACCGCCAGCATGTTCTCCCACTCCAGCACCTGGAAGTGGTCGCAGTGCGGGCATGGCAGGAACAGCCGCTCCTGGCTGCCCTTCGAATAGTTGTCGGTGATCCGGCAACCCGGCTCGACCAGCGGCGTCGAGACCTTGAGGATCTTCGCGAACTCGTGGGCGCGGGACCGGCTGTCGGCCTGCGTCTCCGGATCGCCGGCGTTGTTCATCTCCCATTTGGCGAGGTCGTCCTGGACCTGCCGCTTCATCGTCACCTGGCTGAGCGACGCCGGCGAATTCGCGCCCGAAATCTGAATCGCCCCGCGCCCGTCGACGCGTTCCTTGTAGAGCACCGAGTCCAGCCCGTCGCGCGAGCGCATCGGAAACAGTCGCGCCAGCGCCGGCGTACCCTTCAGCATCGGCGCCAGCTTCATCTTCGACCAGCGCTGCGCGTTCGATTCGGTCGGATGGACGTAGAGGACGTCGCCCGGATCCATGTCGATCGAGCCGCCGACGAAGATGTTGGCAAGGACGGTACCGCCAAGCTGCGCCGACTTCTTCAACGTCACGATCCGGCAGGGATCGCCGGGACCGAGCGCCCGCAGGATCTCGTCGAAGTACGGGAACAGCGTCCGGTTGTAGGGGCCCGGGAAAGGGCTTTCCCTTCCCGAAAAGACGATGTTGCGTTCGGCCCAACTCAGGTAGTCGACCGTCGGCGGCGGCGTCATGACGTCGGCGATGACCACCAGCGCGACATGCTCGGCGTTGGCCGTCTCGACGATCATGCTGGTCACGGCGCAGCACCCTCCTCGACCAGCACGCTTTCGACCGTCTCCGGCAACCGGTCGGCCTCGGCCCGGAACCGCGTCGCTTCGCTGTCGCGAAAGCCGCGGAACTCCGAGCGCAGCAGGTGCAGGACGTCGCGCTGCGGCATGCCGTACTTCGACGCGATGGCGGTGGCCATCGTCTGCAGCGAGCCTTCGAAGCTCGACAGCATCGACGCCGCGACCCGCGACATCTGCGTCTTGGCGTCGGCGGCCTCGATGAAGCGACCGCGGCGTTCCGCCTCTTCCTCGGCGGCCTTGCGGTTGCGGCGCTGGATCTCCGCCAGCTTCTCGCGCTTGAACTGGGCGTCGAACCCGTCGCCGCCGAGCACCTCGCCCGGCAGCCGAGAATCGCCGGCGCCTTCGAAGCTGGCCGGCGCAGCGACTGTCGCGCTCCCGACCCGCGTCGACAGCCCGTTGCCCAGAGCCTGGCCGGGATCACGCCGCGCCGCGATCTGCTGCTTGGCGACGTCGACCCTGATCCTGGCCGTCCGCCCCTCGCCGGCCAGCGCTTCCGGGCCAATCTTGCCCTCGGCGATCATCTGCGACACGCGCCCGGCCGATACGCCGATTTCGATGGCGAAGTCGCCCTTCGACAGCGTGCGTTCCCGGTCGATCGTCTCGCTCACGCCAACCATCCTTCCGGCGCTCGCTCTTGAGCCGCTGTTTTAGCTCTTGAGGCTCGGCCTTTAGGCTCTGAAATCGCTCTCAGACTGGAGAGATTCCGCGCACGGCCCGTACCGCCCGGCTTGGGGTGGCGGGTACGGTCCCTTGATGCTGCTGCTGCCTGCCCCGGCCTCGGCTGCTGCAAGCCACCAGCTGCTGCCGGCGCCGCCGCCTCAGAGGCGGCCGAGCATGAAGCTGACGCCGCGGGCGATCTCGCCGAGGAACACGCCGTTGGCGATCTCACCCAGCATCGTCTCGTAGACCGGCGGGTTGCGCGTCGCCTCGCCGGCAGGGTTCGGGCCGAACAGCATGCGCGTCGGGGTGCGGCTCTTGCCCACCCGCTTCAGCACCTTGCCCTTGCCCCGGCCCGCCTTGGCGATGAACGCCGATCGGTACGAGCCACGCAGCGGGACGCTGACGCCCCGTGCCGTCTGCCTTGCGCCGAGTTCATGCAGCGGGATCTGTGCCGAGCGGACGGTCAGCGTCATCTCGTCGTCCGTCGACGTGGTGCGTAGCCGCGCCTTGATGTGCTTCTGCGCGACGTCCATGCGGGCCGAGGCCAGCTGCGAATACGTCCGCTCGACGACGTTGCGACTGCGGCCCATCGCACGGCCGAAGACCTTCGCCCGCATGTCGGGTGGCAGCCGCTTGAACGCATCGGCCAGTCGGTCGAAATCCGCCGCGTCGATCTGGATGATGCCGGTCACGCCACCCCCAACGCAAAACGCCCCGGTTGGTCACCGAGGCGTCTGATCCTTTTACAGTGTTCATGTGATGCACCAAATTCCACCCGCATGTCAAGCGGCGCAGGAGCCCGGCCTTCTCGCGTCCGGCACATTTCTCGCAAGAAGCACCCGTGGCGCTTCGCGCGCGGCCTCGCCCTCCCATGGCCAGAGGGCGCGATCCGGCCCATCGACCACATGCGCCGTCAGCTTCCCGTGGAGGTCGGCGGCAAGCGCGGCAAGCGCCAGCACCCATGCCTGGTACTCCACCCGTTCGGTGACGAGTTGCACCGGATCCGGTGTCAGCCGCGTCTTCACCATCGCGCCGGGATGGGGCCGCTGGCGCTGCCGATCGTAGCCGTCGAGTTCCACCGTCACGTCCGCCGCGCCGTCCGGACCCGGCCGCGTCACCCGCCGGACCCAGACATCTCGCCCGTTCGGCCCGGCCACCCGCTGCCTGCCCACCGGCCAGATCGCCCAGCCAGGCGCGGCGCCCAGCATCGCCATCCGCACGACCGTCGCCGGCATCCGCCCTTCGTTGATCCGGGCGATCGCCAACCCGCGCGCGTGGCAGTCCGCCCGCTCCTCGTCCGTCAGCCGGCTGCCGTCCTCGAGCACCAGGTCGGCGAGGACGTCGTAGTCCGCTCCCGGCTCGAAGCTGGCGTCCGCAAGCGCCGCCACCGTACTGCCTACCGTCACCGCGTCCTCGTGCGGATAATCCTCCACGCCGAAGTCCGGGACGCAGCCCCACTGGTTGGACATGTCGATCAGCGCGTGCAGTTCACCGAACTCGGAGACCATGTCCCAGCCGCCGATCCCGGCCCCCGGCCCGGCAAAGCCGCGCACCGTGCCGGATCCCGCCTTCGGCAGTTCCTGCCGATAGGCCCATGCCAGCAGTGCCTCTATCCCGATCCGTTTCATCGTCCACGCTCCCGCCAGAGCGCAATGCTCCCGGCAACCTCCCGCTTGATAGCCGCTGCTTTCTCCATGGTTTTCAGTCCTTTGGGCTTTGCTGATGGGAGGATGGGAGGATTGGGAGGAATATTCCGATCATTTTCCATGCGCACCTGCGGGCGCGCGCACATCATGGAGCCGCCCTGCAAAAAGCTCCCAATCCTCCCGCACCCTCCCAATCCGCTGCGAAGCAAGGCTTCCCGAAATCGGCCATCCTCCCGCCAAGCCCCCATTTTCGGGAGCTTGGCGGCGTTGGCGGGTCATTCCCATCGTCTTGCGGGTGGAGGGGTGCGGGGACGCGCGTCAGCCGCGTCGCTCGAGGGCGGAAGCGATGCCGTCGATGGGCGTCAGCGCGCTGGCCACCGACCGCAGCCCGTTCGCGATCTCCACCGCGTTGAGGTCGCTGTGGCCGAGCGGGCCAAGCGCCCGCGCCGTCTGCGCCTGCGCTTCGGCAAGCTGCAGGATCGCCCATGCGATAGCGAAGGAGCCGTCTTTCTCGGCCTTCTCGGCGATGTGTTCGGAAAGCTGGTGTCTCGTCATGCTGTGTCCTCACGGCCGGTCCTCCACGAGAAGACGGCCACGCCGAACCGGCGGAGCACGACCGTCCTGGGGGCACAGCATGGCGAGCGACTGCCACAGGCGGAAGCCGCATCACAGATCACCGTAGCCGCGATCGGCGAACGGCCTTGCGCCGCCCTCGCCTGGCTCGCCGCGATGCGGGTTGCCGTCATGGTCGAGGAAATCGTCGACCGTCTTCAGCGTCACGATGTCGAGCCAGTAGACGTTGTTCGACTGCTTGGCGCGGTAACCGCGCTCCTTCATCGCCTTGGTGAAGCCCTTGTTGGACCATTCGTTCTCGCCGGAAGCCTTGGTCCAGGCCGAGTGCAGCCGGTGCAGTTCCGAGGACTGGACGCGGCTGCCGGGCTTTTCCGCGACACAGAGCTCGAGGAAGCGGCCGAGCGGGTCGGAGTCGGCGAAATACTGCTTCGTCGCCTCGGCAATGGAGTCCGGCGTGACGAGGCCGTTCTCCAGATAGTCGCGCAACCCGTCGAGCACGAAGTTGAGGATGCCCGGCGCCTCCTTCTCCAGCTTGTGCTTCAGCCGCTTGTCCCGCTCCTCGCGCGGGATGAACTCCGTCCAGGGGATGAGGTCGACGCGTGCCTTGATGCCGTCGTCGGAGCCGGAGATCTCAGGCCGGTAGTTGCCGGCCATGGTGACGGCGAATTCCGGCTTCATGCGGAAGAAATCGCGGTTGAGATGGCGGACCTTGATCACTTCGCCGCCGGTGACGAGCTTGATCTTCGCCTCCGCGAGCTTCGCCCCCTTCTCGGGCTCCGAGGTGAGCAGCATGCGCACCCGCCGGAGGTCTGCCAGCTCGGGCGTCGCGTCGCCGCCCTTTCGCTTGGTCCCCTGGTCAAGGAACGTCTCGATCGCCACCGTGTCGGAATAGTCGCCGAACACGAAGCCGAGCGTGTCAGTGAAAACCGACTTGCCGTTCCGGCCCTTGCCGTAGAAGAACGCGATCTTGTGCTCGTCGGCGGTGCCGAGCGCGTTGTAGCCGGCCCACTGGGCCAGATAGCGCTGCTGTCCCGCGTCCGGCTGCACGCGTTGGAAGAATCGGTCGAAGATCGGGCGCGTCGCGTCCGGATCGTAGGCAACGGGCGCCTTCTTGGTGATCAGGTCAGCCGGGTCGTGCGGCTTCAGGACGATCAGGTCCTCGCCCTCCGGGCAGTCCTCCGGCCGCCGGAAGACCAGCGTGCCATTGGCCACGTTGAACAGCATCGGGTCCGCATCGAGTGCGGACGGACGGACGGAGAGCTTGCGCAGCGCCAGCGCCACCATTGCCTCGATGCGCTGCTTCGACTCCGACGAGCGGCCCCACTGCGCGACCTTCTGCGACAGCCACACGTCAGGCTTCGTCTTCGTCGCCTCGATCACGACGACGTCTTGGTCGCTCTGCTCGAGGGCCTGCGCCTCCCCCTGGATCGCGCGCACGGTCTCGTAGACGGCGAGGATCGCGGCCGTCTCGGCGTTCTCCACCTGCCAGCGCGTGCCGTCCCAGGCGAGCCAGCCCAGTTCCTGGCACCAGCGGAAGGCGTCGCCGAAGCGGGCGATGAAGCGCTCGACATTGCCGAGGTCGGTCTGCGGCCGCAGCGCCAACCTGACATCGAGATCGCTCCCGCCAGAGTCCTTCGGCTTGCGCGGCTCGGGAGGCCCCTTGAATTCGATCACCGTGCTCATGGGACAACCTCTTCCGATCCGCTCGAGCGCGGGACGGAGCGCCACGCCTCTGGTTCGGCCCAGTCGGTTCCGCGCGGCGCGGGATGCATCAGAACGCGGCGATCTGGCCGCAGATGCCGGGCGCCGGCGCGATGCATCGCGGCTTCCGTGAAGGTCGGATCGGAATCGCCGTCGGCGAGCAGCAGCAGCTCCGTCACCCTGTCGGGAATCGGCACCGCTTCGCTGGCGAGGTCCGGGGTCGTGCCGGGCACGAAGACCGGACGCCGCCGCCCCTTCTTGTCGAGTTTGGAGCGGCTCGGGTGGCGCAACCGGTCGAGAGCCTTGCCGGCGAGGTTCCCCAGATCTCCGGCCGCGAAGTAGAATGTATCGGCGCGGGGCGCGCCGTTTTCGCTGTCCACATGCCGCGCATAGGCCAGAACCGTCTCGGTTCCCTCGCCACCTACCATCCGCGTTGCTGTGGAGAAGCGGCCTAGCAGCGGCAGCAGGCCGCCGGTCTTGGAGCCGCGCATCTTCTTCGTCGCCAGCGGCTCTTTCGTTTCGGGATCGAGGATCGACGGCCGGAACTTGGGCGGCGCGTCGAGGTCGACCCACGTTCGGTGCAGCCCGATCGGACGCCAGCCGAATTCGTCGGGCCGCATGAACAGCACCAGCATGGCAGGGCCGCGATGCAGGACCTGCGCGGATGCGCCACGTCCGTGCCAATAGGCGAGATCGGGATGGCACCGCACGAACACGTTGTCGGGCATCGCCGCATGGCGTGCCGTCAGGTAGGCGGCGGCGGGAGAGCCATCGAACGGCGCCGCCGCCCGCCAGTCCTCCAGGCATCGCGCCAACTCGCGCTGTCGGAACGCGCTGTCGTCCTCGCGCCTCGATGCTTCCCGTTCCGCTGCCTGGGCCGCGGCGGCTTCGGCCGCCTGACGCGCGGCGGCACGTGAGGCCCGGCGCGCTTCGGTCTCCGCCGCACCGTCGGGCTCCGGCCAGTCGGCGCCGAGGATGATCTCGCAAGCGGTCTTGAAGTCGACGCCGTCGAGATAGCGCACCAGGTTGATGACACCGCCGGCGGTGCCGGACTGCCGACAGAGGAACACCTGCTTGGCGAGATTGATGCCGAAGCGATCGGTGCCGCCGCAGACAGGACAAGGTCCGGTCCGCTCGACCCGACCGCGTAAGGCGGCGATGCCGCCGGCGCGGCTGGTGCGGGACGCGCCCTCCATGATGTCGGTCGCTGCAGCACGGGCAACGAAGGCGTCGGTCTCGGCGCTCATCAGACCACCCGTAGCGGCACGGTTCCGCGCGCCCGCTCCCGAGCTGCGTCGATCACCCGCACGACCGCCGCTTCGTGCACCGGCAGCGCGGCGGCGATGTCCATCGTGTCGAATCGCCCGTCGCGCCAGAGCGTCAGGATGGCCGCCGCCTTGACCACGGTCATTCGGCTGCCTCCCGCGCGTCCACGAGCTGCGCATCCGTCAGAAAGTCTGGCCCCCAGGCGTTCTTGCGCACGGCGTGGCCGCGCGCCTTCGCCCGCTCCACCACGTCGGCAAAGCGCAGGCCTTCCGCCTTCACCAGCTTGCGCAGGCTCTCCACTGCCACGACGAAGCCGGGCCGCTCGACGAGCCGCGTGGCCAGGAACCGGTCGACGGCGTCGCCGCCCTGCCTTTTGCCCTCGGCAGCATCGGGCCTCCAGGCATCCGGCGCGGGGTCGGCAGCGCGAGACGCGACCCGAACAGGCGCAGCCGGCACGGCGGCTTCGTGAGCGTCTCGAACGATCGGCACCAGCAGACGCTGGGCGCTCGGTATCGGCGGAACCGGCGGCGCCACCGTGACGGCTTCGCAGGCCGGCGCCGGGACGGCATCCTTCAGCGCCAGCGCCGAGATCCGGTCGCCGTCGCGCCCGCCGCCGACGCTGCGCGCCATCGCCGTCAGCAACGCCCCGAACTGCGCCCGCGGCAGCAGCACCTCCCCCCGCCGCCGCGCGAAGGCGGCATAGGTGGCGTAGGCGTCGCCGACGGGAAAGCCGCAGTGCGGATCCGCCCGCAGATGGATCTGCGCAAAGGTCTGGAAGCCGTGGTCGACAATCGCCGGCAGCGCACTCATTCGGCGGCCTCGGTGGCAGGTTCCGCAGCTTGCTCCGGGCCCGAGACGTCAAAACCAGGTCTCTGAGCCTCGATCCGCCGGCGCGACATCCGTGCATAATCGGGATTGAGTTCTACGAGGACCGCGGCGCGGCCGAGTTCGGCAGCGACCAATCCGACCGTCCCAGCGCCACCAAATGGATCAAGGACCTTGCCGGGCTTCCGCCCAAACATGCCGCAAATGCCACCACAGGACTCGAAAGAGCCGCACGCGGCACAAACCGTTGCAGGAGTACCGGCAAGGATGCAGCGGCGAGCTAGTTCGGGGGGAAACGTCGCGAAATGCGCATCTCGAAACGCCTTGGGTGCGATAGTCCAGACGTTGCGAGCATTGCGTGTCTCCACGAGGTCAGTCGTCGACGAGTGGAAAGAACCTTTGGCCTTTCGAAAAGCATCGTCTTCTGCGGCGGATCGGGGGCCGACGCCCACCTTTCTCGATCGAGGAACCCGGTCGACATTCTGCCGGCTACCCGGCCCAGCCTTTCGAGCGTGGGTCCCTCCCGTGACCGGCTCACGGATAGCCTCATGGTTGTAGAAATAGGACTCGCCCTTCGTAAGAAGGAAGACTTTTTCATGCGCGCCGGTCGGCCTGTCGTAAACGCTCTCTGGCATCGGGTTCGGCTTGTGCCAGATGATCTCCGAGCGGACCCACCAACCATCCTCCTGGAGGGCGATCGCCAACCGGTTCGGGATCATGCAGAGGTCTTTCGGTTTCAGATAACCGCCGGCGACGACCGCACCTGGAGCCGTCACTCCAGCACTACGGCGAAAAACATTGCCTCGGACACCACGATCGCCGTGATGGTTTGGAGAATAGACCGGACCGACAGTGGAGAACGGCTTGTCGCGGAACGTGCGGTCGTCGCCAACCACATCCGACGCCGCTCTTCCGTTGGGCGCCGCGGCATAGCAGTCGCCGTAGTTGAGCCAGAGTGTGCCGTGCTGCTTCAGAACGCGTCGCACTTCGCGGAACACCTCGACCATCACTTCCAGGTGCTCGCCGAGTGTTGGCTCAAGCCCGATCTGCCCAGCCACCCCATAATCTCGAAGGCCCCAGTAAGGAGGAGAAGTCACAACACAGTCGATCGACTCGGCCTGCAGCTTCGACAATTCCTGCCGCACGTCGCCGACATGCAGCGTCACGCGGCCGTCGAGAAAGGCTTCCGCCGTCATGCCGCCCGCCTCTCTTTCGCCCGCGCCGCGCGCCACTCGGCCTCGCCGCTCGCCATCGCCTGATGCGCCGGGCAATAGGGCGAGAGAACCGCCTGCCCGCCCGCCGTGCGGCCCCTGATCATTGGCGCGGCATTGCAGACGAGCAGCGTCGGCGTCGTCAGCGGGTCGGTTTCGTCGGCATGCACCGGCCATTTGCAGCCACAGGCCTGCCAGAGCGCTGCCGGCTTCGCGCCGGCCAAAGGCCGGAAGGCGGCGGCGATGCGCGATACACGCAACGCGCCCTCTTCCGGAAATTCGGGAGGGGCAGACCCGGGGCCTCCGCCAGCGACGGAGCGAAGCGAGAAGCTTGAGGGCGGGGCAGACGGGGTCCCCGTCAGCGGCTTGCCGCTTAAGGACGGGGCAGACACTTTCCGTGGCCGGCTTGTCACCCTCCCCCGCGGCGGGAAGAGGTCGCGGCGCGTCTTCGTGATTGAGTAGACGGCGTCGCGCGGCAGCTTGGTCTTGTCGGCGATATCGACGACCGACATTCCCGTCGGCCAGAGCGGCAGGACGAGGTCGATCCGCCGCTGCCGCTCGGCGGCATGGAGATCGGGCCGCTCCGGAAAGCGCTCCCGGTTCCGGGAGATCATCATCGCCACCGCGCTGCGGCTTATCCCCAGCGCTGCGGCCATCTCGACATGCGACTTGTCCTGCGCCCAGAGCATGGCCGCCTGCTCAATCCGGGCGGCGCTTTCCTCAGTCCGGCGCCCGCTCATGGCTGCTCGACCTTGGTCAGGATGTCCGAGAACACCGCTTGCGCCTGCCCAATCTCGCGACGGATGCGCAGCCGCTCTGCGGCGTCGATGCGGCCGTCGACGAGGGCATCGCGGATCGCCGCGCAGGCTTCGCCGCTCTCGACCGCGATCCGGGCGACGTCGTCCATCGCCAACGGAAGCGGGTCCGGCGCTTCTACGCGATGCCGGTCGGTCAGCCAGCGTGACACGATCGGACGGCCGCACAGCCGCTCGAGCCGCATCACGATGGCGATCGGCATGAACCGGTCAGGATACGTCTGGGAGCCGTAGGCCGAGATCAGCGACTGCGCGCAGTCGAGAACGCTGGCGCAGGCAACGGGTCCGCCGCATGCCTCTATCAGCGCCGCGGTCGTGACCTTCAGCGCCATCTCGTCGGGTGTGAGCTTTCGTGGCTCCCGACTCATCGCACCAGTTCCGGCGCATCGTGTGATGAAGCGGCGCTGGAATTCACATGACCGCTGCTGCCGCTTGCCGCAGTTTCGCCATCATGAGCAACCGCAGCAACCTTCCCGCCAATGATGTCAGGCCCGGCCTCCGCATGGTCCGGTGCCGGGCGGGCGATGCCCTCGGGCCACTCCACCCCGTCCGGCCAGTTGCCGGAGAAGAAGTCGAGCGCTGCGCTGTAGCGCCGGGTCGTGAGGTCCCCGCCGTCGAAGAGCGCGTCGAGCTTGTTGGTGTCGTTGAACACCCGCCAGCTGACCTGCCGCCGGGTGAGGTCGTTCGCCGTGCCATAGCGGTCGGCCAATGCGAGAATGTCGTTGATCGCCATCATGTCGGATAGCATCGGTTATTCTACCGGTCTCGTCAACGGTGGAATTACCGATACCGCCACCAGTTGCCTGCGGTTATCCTACCGGGCTATGGAAAGCCTACTTCTCACCCGCATCGAGCAACGCCTGAAGGCCACCGGACAGTCAGCGTCCGGCGCTTCGCGGGCAGCCGGGTTGAGCGAGGATGCCATCCGGAACCTGAGACGGATGGCGGCACAAGGGCGTAATCCCGGCCTGAACTCCCGCTCTCTTTCCGCCCTGGCACCAGTTTTGCGCACGAGTGTCGAGTGGCTTGCGGATGGCACCGGTCCGGAGGAGTTGACGCCATCCGCCGAGACGCGAACAGAGAGCCGGAACGGCGATGGCAAGACGGCAGCGCAGGAGATTGAACCAGTCGCAGCGTTCAATCTCGAGGCGCTGCGCGCGGCCATGCCGCAGGATCTGCCGGTATACGGGACTGCCGCCGGCTCACTCGCGGTTCGGCACGAAGGGGCCTTCGAACTGGAAAGTCGTGTCGTCGAGTATGTCCGGCGCCCGCCGGCGCTTCTCTCGGTCCCGGATGCCTATGCATTCTACGTCACTGGCAACTCGATGAGCCCGGAGCACAAGGCAGGCGATCTGCGCATGGTGCATCCGCACAAGCCGGCACGACTGGGAGACTCCGTCGTGGTGCAGGCGCGCTACGGCGAGCATCTGGGAATGGAAGCCTTCATCGCGCATTATCTGCGCCGTACGTCGGAGCACGTGGTGGTCGCCAAGCTTCAACCGGCCTCAGAGATTCGCTTCGAACTTCGCTACGTCCACGCGGTGCATCGCGTCCTGACGCTAAACGAACTCTTCGGCGTCTGAAGGTATCCGGTTTTTTCACCGCATCAGGATTGACCCGGTAAAATAACCGGTATAGCCTCCGCTCTCATCGAACCCCGATGGGAGCTTTCATGCGTTCCGCACCCCTTTCCCAGATCGCGCTATCGCGCACCGCCGTCGCCGCACCGCCTCCTCCCGGTCGTGGCGGCATGTCCGCCGGTCGTCCTCCCTGCGCCGACGGATCGTCGGTCGTCGTCCCACCTCCTCCCGGGGCGGCGGCCGACATCTTCTTCGATGCCGACGCGGCCGAACTCTCCGCGCGGCTGCGCGGCGTCGACTGGTCGGTGCCAGACGCGCCCCTGCCGATCGACCTGCCCGACGAGCTCCCCGCCTCCGGCCCGTTCTTCGTGATCTCGACCCGTGATCCGGTCGACGCCCTCATGACGGCCGTCATCATCGTCCTCGCCTCGCTCGCCTCCGTCGCCGTCGGCCTCGGTCTCGGCTGGCTGGCGGTCATCCTCAACTGAGGGATTTTCTCATGATCCAGACACGCTCCATGACGCCGCAGGAGATCGCGGCGCGCGACCAGGTCCGCGCCGGCAATCTGCTTTACGGCAGGACCGAAGATCCCGTCGAGGCGATGGCCGCCGACATGATCGACATCGCCGGCGGCCTCGAGGGCAACTGCACCGACGCCGACCTGATCGGCTGCGGCTGGACGCCCCACGACCTCGCCAGGCACGGCGACGCCGCGCGCCAGCTGGCGGGCATCCGCTCCGGCAAGCGGAGGCCGATCTGATGGCAAATCACCTCGGAGAGAGCCCGTTCGAAGGTTTCAACGATCCGAGCAAGCCGGACTTTCAGAAGCGCCGCGAACTGATGCGCGACCTGCTGAACACGGCGAGCTTTCGCGGCGCGCTCGGCGAACATGTCGAGCAGAAGAGCTCGCCGGAAGACGAAGGCGCGATCCAGTTCGCCATCGGAGAGGCGAACGGCAAGGTGGTGATCGACTTCGGCACCCCTGTTCACTGGCTCGGAATGACACCGCAACAGGCGGCAGACTTCGCGAGCGCGGTCCTTAAGCGGGCCCGGCAGGTCGGGCGAAAGCGCGGCGAGACCGTCACCATGATGATCGGGTGACGGCCATGACAACTCTTGCCCTCCTCCGCGACGGCGCCCGGGCCCTGCTGGAACTCACCGTGATCTCCGGCTTCGTCGCCACGCTAATCGTCGCGGCGGAGATCGTCGGGGGCGCCTGATGTCCGCCAAGCTCACCCCCTTCCGCGTCCATTTCGACCCCGTTGCCGGCGCGGCTTCGTCCGCGCCGGTCGTGGCCGCGAGCGCCGATGACGCCCGCGCCGAGGCGCTGCGCCGCCATCCCGACCGCACCATCCGCAAGATCAAGGTCGACAAGTCCGGAGGGCAGCCGTGACCGTCTACGTCGACGATATGCGGGCGCGGTTCGGCCGGATGGTCATGTGTCACATGTTCGCGGACACGTCCGACGAATTGCTGGCCATGGCGGACCGCATCGGCGTCTCCCGACGGTGGCTGCAGCACGCCGGGACACACCGCGAGCACTTCGACATCGCCCTATCGAAGCGCGCGCTCGCCGTTAAGGCGGGCGCGAGGGAGATCACGCGCAGCGAGGTCGGGGAGCTCTTGGCGCAGCGCCTGGAAAAGCCGGAGTCCCGCCCATGACCGCTTGGTGCCAGACCGTCACCGGCCGGGCGCTGGAGTTCGCCGCGCCCGTCGTCGAGCCGCAGCATCTCTACAGCGAGATCGCCCACGCCCTGGCGCAGATCGCCCGCTATGCCGGACAGACCGCCACGCCCTTTTCCGTCGCGCAGCACTCGGTGCTGATGGCCGAGGCCTGCGAGGACGAGACGGGCGACCCGACGCTCGCCGCCTGGTGCCTGCTGCATGACGCGCACGAGGCCTATCTCGGCGACACGCCGAGCCCGGCCAAGGCCGCGTTCGAGGCCGAGCTTGTCACCGCCGCCGCAGAAGCGGGCGTGCCCGACCAGATCGTCGAGGCGCAGATCGCCCGCTGGCGGGCCCTGCGGCGGCGGATCGAGGAGCGGATCGACGCGGCGATCCACCGCGCCGCCGGCCTGCCGCCGATCGACGATCGCGGCCGGGCGATCGTCAAGCTCTTCGACGTCCGCGCGCTCAAGACCGAGCGCCGCGACCTGATGCTGCCGCTCAAACGTGGAGCAGGCACGGGGTCCCCGTCAGCGAGCGAAGCGCTGCTTAAGGACGGGGCAGACGAAGCTAGGCCCCTGAAGCTGCGCCGCCGCCGGATCACGCCCTGGCCGGTCGGCCAGAGCGCCGAGCGATTCATCCTCACCCTTGACCGCCTCTGCCCCTCCGCCGCCACGGCCGCCGGGCGCATCCTCGAAGGAGACGCAGCGTGAAACTGATCCGCGAACCGCAGGCCCTGATCGGCTTCCTCGAGGATGGCGAGTTCGCCGAGTCGATGAAGCGCGAGCTGACCGAGACGCTGGTGGCGCTCAACGAAGCCGCCGGGCCGAAGGGCAAGGCGACCGGCAACGTCAAGGTGGCGCTCAACCTCAAGGTCGAGGCGGGCATGGTGACGATCTCCACCGAGCTGACCTCGAAGCGGCCGAAGGAAGAGCGCCGCTCGACGGTGCTCTGGGTGACCGAGGACGGCGTCCTCTCCACCCAGCATCCCCGCCAGCACGACATGTTCGACGGCCCGCGCCCGGTGCCCGCCCGCCAGGATGCCGTCGGCGAATAGCCGGCGGCGCAGCCCTCCCACTTCCCCAACCCCTGAAAGGATGCGGCCATGGCCGACACAACCAGCACGACACCCGCAGAGCCCTCCGGCGAATTTATCATGCCGAGCACATGGAACAGCAGCGAAGCCCTGCGCCTCGACGGCGATGCGGTGGAGAAGCTGGCGACGCTCGGCGAGCGCGCCAGCGGCGTGACGCTCCACAAGATCGAGTTCGACTACCAGGAGCCGGGCCTGCCACTGGAGTTCCCGGTGGCGATCGTCCACGGCGAAAGCCCCAGGCTGATCGGCGTCAAGGATCTGGCCGAGCAATGGCGCACCGCTCCGGCGCGTCGCGCCAGCGTCGCGCGGGTCGGCGACGTGGCCAGCTTCTGCGAGCTGACCAATCGCCAGAAGACCGAACACTCGGTCGTGTTCGCCGACAGCGACTGGAAGAAGCCGAGCCTCCAGGCGGTGATCGATTATCACGCCCATGAAGCGGACGGCCCCGCCGACAACGGCCGCCACCGCATCCGCTACGAGTTTCCGTTCTCCGATGAGTGGAGGGTCTGGCTGGAACACGACGGCAAGCCGATGGATCAGGCCGACTTCGCCGAGTTCATCGAGGAACGCGCGCCGGACATGACGACGCTGGTCGAGGCCGAGGCAGCGCATTTCGCGCGCGAGCTCCAGCTCGACCGGATCGGCACTCCGGCGCACATCTTCGAACTGGCCCGCGGGCTCGAGATCAACGTCGCCTCGAAGGTGAAACAGAACGTCAAGCTGCAGAGCGGCGAGGCCAAGCTCGTCTTCGAGGAGGAGCACTCGGGACGGGACGGGCAGCCGGTGACGGTGCCGGGTGCCTTCGCCCTGTCGATCCCGCTCTTCTACAACCAGGACCCGATCACCGTGCCGGTGCGGCTGCGCTACCGGGTCAGCGTCGGGGCGATCATCTGGGTCTACAAGCTCTTCCGCGTCGACCGGATGGTTGCCGAGGCGGTCGACCAGGCGAAGGCCGACGTCGAACGTGAGACCGGCTTGCCGGTCTACGAAGGCAGTCCGGAGATGGGCGCCAACGGCGCCATCGTCTGCCCGTAGGCGCGCCGCTGATGACCGCCCGCCTCGCCCAGATCGCCATCTGCGACCGCCGCGGCCCCGCGCACAAGGATGTCGGCGCCTTCGTCGACTCCGTCTGCGGCGCGGTGTCGATCGAGTGGCGGCGGGCGGGCGTCACCGGCATCCGGATCCTCGAGGCGGAACTCGGGGTCCCCGCCAGCGAGGGCGTGAGCCCGAAGCTTAAGGGCGGGGCAGACGAACCGGTGCAGCTTTTGCTCGTCACCGGCCCCGGACAGGCGCCGCTCGACCGCGCCGCCGTCAAGACCTTCCTCGAACAGCAGAGGCAGACGCCATGAAGATGCTCGTGACCGCCGTCCTGAAATGCGAGCGCGCCGACATGGATGCGCAGGCCGTCATGGACTGGCTCGACGAAGCCGTCCGCAAGGCCGGCCTGCCGATCGAGATGGCGCAGGTGCTGCCCTACGACCCGCCGGCGGAGCCCGACCCGACGCGCACCGAGGTCGCCATTCCCGAGCGCCCTGCGCCAGGCCCCTACGGCTACACCGGAGGCGACCATGGCTGACGGCACCCCGATCGAATGGACGGACGCGACGTGGAATCCGGTCACCGGATGCGCCGTCGTCTCGCCCGGTTGCACCAACTGCTACGCGATGCGCCTCGCCGGCACCCGGATGAAGCACCACCCCTCGCGCGCCGGGCTGACGCGCGACAGCAAGGCCGGCCCGGTCTGGACCGGCGCGATCCGGTTCAACGAAGGCTGGCTCGACCAGCCGCTGCGCTGGACGGCGCCGCGCATGATCTTCGTCTGCGCCCATGGCGATTTGTTCGCCGAGGGCGTCACCGACGACATGCTCGACCAGGTCTTCGCCGTCATGGCGCTGGCGCCGCAGCATGTGTTCCAGGTGCTCACGAAGCGGCCCGAGCGGATGCGGGAATACCTTCGAAAAGTTCAGGCGAACCCGCTTCGGCAGACGCGCCTCGCCGACCTAGCGGTGCTGCGCGCGCAGAAAAACGTCTCCTTTAGCCTCCCCCTGCCGAACGTCTGGCTGGGCGTCTCGGTCGAGGATCAGCGGCGCGCCGACGAGCGCATCCCGGTCCTGCTCGACACGCCGGCGGCGGTGCGCTGGATCTCGGCCGAGCCGCTGCTCGGGCCGGTGGATTTCGGCCCTTGGATTCCGACTTGCTATGAGTGCGGCGCATCCTGCGGACTCCGCTTGGCGGGGATGCCAAAGGTCGAGCGCTGCACCGAGTGCGGCGAGGAATGCGGCCCCGATACCGAGCCCGTCTTCTCCGAAGGTTGCCCGAAGTGTTCCGGCGAGCTGGAGCCAGTGTGCCCCGACTGCGGCCACTACATGGTCTACCAGCACCCCGACACCCCGAACCTCGACTGGATTGTCGCAGGCGGCGAGAGCGGCCCCGGCGCGCGGCCGATGCACCCGGATTGGGCCCGGTCGATCCGCGACCAATGCGCCGCCGCAGGCGTGCCGTTCCTGTTCAAGCAGTGGGGGAATTGGGCGGCGCTTCGGGCGGATGACGGTTCGTGGCCCGCCAACGCGGAAACCATGTGTCGGCTTCTGCCTGACGGGACTCGTCACTACGACGGATGGCCCATGCAGCGCGTCGGCAAGAAGACCGCGGGCCGCATCCTCGACGGCGTGACGCATGACGGCTTTCCGGAGATCCGGCCATGATGCCGCTGATTGTCGACAGCTTCGCCGGCGGCGGCGGCGCCAGCACCGGAATCGAGATGGCCCTCGGCCGCTCGCCCGACATCGCCATCAACCACAACGCCGCGGCGCTGGCGATGCACCTCGCCAACCACCCGGACGCCAGGCACCTGTCGAAGAACATCTGGCAGGTCGACCCGCTCGAGGCCGTCGGCAACCGCCCGGTCGGGCTCGCCTGGTTCTCGCCGGACTGCAAGCACTTCTCCAAGGCGAAGGGCGGCAAGCCGGTCAAGCGCAACATCCGCGACCTCGCCTGGACGGTGGTCAACTGGGCGCGGCGCGCGCGACCCTCGGTGATCATCCTCGAGAACGTCGAGGAATTCCAGACATGGGGCCCGCTGCTCGAAAACGAGAAAGGCCAGTTCGTGCCGGATCCGGCGCGCCGCGGCGAGACCTTCAAGCGCTGGATCGGCGAGCTGAAGCGCCTCGGCTACAGGATAGCCCATCGCGAGCTGGTCGCCGCAGACTATGGCGCGCCGACGACGCGCAAACGGTTCTTCCTGATTGCCCGGCGCGACGGGCAGAAGATCGTCTGGCCGGCGCCGACGCACGGCAAGCCGAGCGATCCGGACGTGATCGCCGGGCGCAAGCTGCCCTGGCGCACGGCGGCCGAGATCATCGACTGGTCGCTGCCCTGCCCGTCGATCTTCGAGACGTCGGAAGAGATCATGGCGAAGCACGGTGTCCGCGCGGTGCGCCCGCTGGCCGAGGCGACGATGGCACGGGTGGCGCGCGGCACGAAGCGCTACGTGCTGGATGCGGCCGAGCCCTTTGTGGTCCCTGTCGCGCCGGGGGCGCTCCCCGCCTCTTGGGTCGCCAAATTCCAGACCGGCTCGACCGGCTCGCCGATCGACGCGCCGCTTCCGACCGTTACCGCGAACAGCTTCCTCAAGCGCCCCGGCGGCGGCGCCCCGATCGGTCTGGTGGTGCCGAGCGTGGTCTCGCTGGCGCACGGCGACAGCGGCGGGCGCCGCGAATACCCAGCGACGGACCCGATCGGCACCGTCCACGCCGGCGGCCAGAAGTATGGCGTCGTCGCGCCGTCGCTGATGCCGCTCACCCACCAGGGCGGCGACCGGAACAACTCGACCGAGGAACCGCTGCGGACCGTCACCACCGCCCATCGAGGCGAGATGGCGATGATCGCTCCCGTCCTCACCGCTGCGCAACACGGCGGCTCGATCCGCGGCGCCGACGAGCCGATGCGCACGATCGCCGCCTCCGACAAGGATCAGCACGCCATCATCGCGCCGGTTCTGGCGCGATCCTCATCCGCGCCGGGCGGCCTCCCGGCATTTGATGGAGAAAACCATGACGACCAAGGTGACAGTCGATGCGCACGCCGGTTGGCCGGTGCTGGTGACGCTCAAGCACGGCGAACCGGGCCAGGCGAAGAGGGTCACGACGCAAACCGTCGAGCCGAGGACGACTCACGACTTTTACATTCACTCGGGCCAGCAGATCCTCTGCATCGAGGAGCAGCCGCCTGCGTGATACAGACAGGCTATGGCGAACGCCCAGGTCAAGCCCTACGCGCGCTCGACCTGGGCAAACCGCTCGGCACCGTCGTCGCCGGCGGGGCGAAGCAGGCGCTGGTCGCTGCCTTCCTCGCGCAGCACAACAACGACAGCCGGCGCATCGGCGGCGTGAACCCGGGCCAGCCTGCGGACCGGCCAGTCTCCACCATCACCGCCACCGGATCGCAGCAGGGCGTGGTCGCGGCGCACCTCTCTCACCTTTACGGGTCGAACAAGACGGCATCGGGCGGCGACGTCACCGAGCCGCTGCCCACGATCACCACTGGCGGCGATCGTGGAGGGAACCACGCCGCGCTCGTCTCGGCATTCATGGTGAAATACTACGGCGCCGGCATAGGGCAGCCGGCAGACGATCCGTTTGCCACTGTCACCACCCGCGACCGCTTCGGCCTGGTCACGGTCGAGATCGGCGGCGAGCCGTACGTCATCACCGATATTGGCCTGCGCATGCTGACCCCGCGCGAGCTGTTCCTCGCCCAGGGCTTCCCGGCTGACTACCGGATCGACGGGATCGAGTATCCGGACCCGGAGACCGGCGAGACCCGCCGCCTGACCAAGAGCGACCAGATCGCCTGCGTCGGCAACTCGGTCTGCCCGCCGCTCGCCGCCGCGCTGGTCGCGGCCAACTGCGCGCACCTCGCCGCCGGTGCGCCGGTAGCGACGGCGGCGCCCGTCCCCGCCTTCGCGCTCGAGGCCGCCGAATGACCGGGCTCGACCATCAGGGCAGCGGCCCCGCCGCGCCGGCGCCGCTCGACCCGGCGACCCGACGGGCGCTGCAGACGATCGAGGCCGCGCGGCCGCTCGGCCTGGCGCGGATCACCGGCGGCTTCAGGGGCATCGCCGGCCAAATCTCCGCTGCCGACGGTCTGGCACTCGCCGCGAAGGGTCTCGCCCGCATCGACTATTCCGGCCGCCACCCGCGGCTGAAGATCACCCGCGCCGGACGGTCCCAGCTCGGAAAGGGAGCGAGATGACCAACGCGAGATCCATTCACCTCGCCGGATCATCGATCGAGATGGAAGCCTCCGGCCTCACGACGACGCTCTTCGGTGACGGCAGCTTCGTGAAGGCATGGCCCGGCGCCAGCGCCGAGGATCGCGCCCGCGCCGTCTCCCTCGGCTATGTGAGAAACGACGCCCATCTGACATGGGGTGACCTGGTGCAGATGAGTCGTGACCACGAAGCCGGGCACGCCATTCTCGCCCACATCCTCGGCCTGCCGCGTTCGCCGACCCTGAACGGCGTCGCAGCCGGCGCCTACTGGCCGCATTGGCCGGCGGAAGAGAGCGCCGTGCTCGGGCTGCAGCGATTTGCGCGGCTGGCGGGCGTCGATCTCGTCGAGGTGGCGACGCGGCTGGCCACGGGGGAGAAGGTTTGATGGGGCGCCGTGCGGATATCGCCCGCGACCTCCCCCGCCTCGGATTGAACCGCGAGGAATCGGCCGCCGCGATCGGCGTCTGCGGGACGACCTTCGACAAGATGGTCCGCGAGGGCCGGATGCCGCGCCCGAAAATGATCGGCTCGAAGAAACTCTGGTTCCTCGAAAGCCTGAAAGCTGCCTTTATGGCCCTTCCCGAAGAGGAAGAGGACGGCGGCAAGTGGGATGATGTCGCCGCATGAACGACGTGGCGGCCATTCGCTTCAAATACGTCCACCGGAACGCGAGCCGGCACGGCAACGTGCGGTACTACTACCGCGAGCCGGGGAAGCCGCTGGTGCGCCTGCCTGACGACCCGACGTCGGAAGCGTTCGTCGCCGCCTATCACAAGGCGCGGGCCGGAGAGGAAGCCGACAGGCCGAAGCCGCGCCACCGGATCAGGGATGGCTCGCTGCGCGCCCTGCTCACGGCATATCTGGGCTCGGTCGAGTTCGCGGAGCTTTCGCCCGCCACGCAGGCGCAGAGACGTCGCGTCGTGGATTCGATCTGCCACGAGCCACTGCGGCCGGGCGCGGCGGAACTCTTCGCCGATGTCCCGCTGCCGGCCTTCAAGGCGAAGCATGTGCGCGTGCTGAGGGACCGGAAGGCCGATGCGCCGGCCGCCGCCAATCACCGCCTGAAACTGCTGCGCCAGGTGTTCGGCTGGGGCTGCGAGCACGAATGGGTCAGCCACAACCCCGTGACGGACGTGAAGGCGCTACGCTCCAAATCGGACGGGTACCACACCTGGACTGTGGAAGAGGTCGAGCGCTATCTCGAGATTCATCCTGCCGGGTCGAAGGCGCGGCTGGCGCTGGGCCTGCTGCTCTTCATGGGCATCCGGATTTCGGATCTGGCCTTGATCGGCCCCCAGCACCGGCGCGGCGACGTGCATGTATTCCGCCCGTACAAGGGCCGCGAGCGATCGCCGAAGGAATTGCATCTGCCGGTGCTGCCGGGGCTGGAAAGGATCCTGTCCACGTCGAAGACAGGCCACATGGCCTATCTCGTCACGGAATACGGCAAGCCCTTCTCGACAAAGGGGCTGGGTCAGCGGTTCCGCAAATGGTGTGACGCGGCCGAGCTGCCGCACTGCTCCGCCCATGGGCTTCGCAAGGCCGGCGCGACGATCGCCGCCGAGAACGGCGCCAGCGACGAGGATCTGAAGGCGCTCTTCGGCTGGTCGAATGCGAGAGAGGCGAACACCTACACCCGCAAGGCGCGGCAGAAGATCATCGCCCGCCGCGCCATCTCCATGATAGACTTCGGCGCGGGCGTTTCAGACATGATCGAGGGCGCCGACCGGTGTATCATCGCCTTGGATAAGTGACTGATTTCCCATAGCGGCGAAATCCACAACACCGCCGCCTAACGCATTGATTGCAATGCCTTGGCGAACTCCCTCCGAGGCCTCCACTGCCACGCCCCGCTCATCGTGTTCCGGTCAGTGCGTCCATTCGCGGGCGACCTCGCTACCGGCTGTCCCGGCCGGAATAGCCCCGGGAGCAAATCGAGTGGCGGCGCCTGCTTCGTCACCACCGCGACCTGGAAACATGATCGGGCGCTTCCGCCGTGCCGGTCGTGGCTTTCCGACACCTTCAGGGAACCAAGCCACCGACAGAGACTTAGCCTCGCTTTGGAGGTCGCTTCATGGAAGATCAGAGAAATACTGTTCCTGCCGGTTCGCACGGCGCCATCCGCATCGAGCGGGATCCCCGCACGGTCATCATCCGCCGGCACGACGCGGTGATCGCCTCGACGAAGAACGGGCTGCTGGTTCACGGTCTCAGCGAGACCCCCGTCTATTACATCCCCCGGCAGGACGTTTACGCCGAGCATCTGACGGAGACCGG
>JAESGL010000219.1_pt1 | contig 53687 bp, 74 predicted proteins | sample 9269711 | NCBI WGS metagenome assembly JAESGL01 (sample SAMN14515918, study PRJNA621676) | algae metagenome | isolation source: Kastovskya adunca ATA6-11-RM4 and co-occurring heterotrophs from soil and... | place: Chile: Atacama Desert | collected 2011-06-27 | reverse complement strand
GCACCACTTCGATGGCTATCAAAAACTTCGCTCTAAGCTTTCGGCGCTATTGCGCAAGCCGTTGGCCTCAACTAGGAACTGCCTCTGGGGCCACGTGGCGGAGTGGTGACGCAGCGGATTGCAAATCTGAATAGCCCGTTGAGATTTCACGACAATTCCGCACACACGACGCCGGTTGGCGGATGATTTTCGGCTGGTTTAGAGCCGTTTTGCACACACTTATTGAGCCAGTTTCTTGAAGACGCGGACGCTTGTTTTGCGCATCTCAGCGCCCCGACTGTAACGCTTTCCCATGCCCTCGGACAGATCGCCGAGCATGTCCGCGACCTCCCGATCGGAGAAGCCGGCCTCGCGCAGCTCGCTGCTGAAGGTCACCCGCAAACCATGAAGGGTCAGGTCGCCGCTGTTGGGTAGTGCCGTTGTAAAAGCATCGGACGCCTTGAAGTCCTGCCAGGCTTTGCGCATTGCGTTTTCGGTGGGATATTGCTTCCCGAGACTGTTACGGCAGATGGGCGCGTTGCTTGCTGGCTGCACCACCCCGTCTCCGGCCTTCATTTTGTCGAGCACCGCTTTTAGCTCGGCGGGGACACCGATCGTAATCTCGCCGACCTTGTCGCCGTTCTTTTTTGGCGTGAGCGCCAGGACTCGACCCATGTCGGCGTCATCGCGGTAGTTCTCCCAGGTGAGGGCGGCGATGTCCTGGCCGCGCAAGCCGCAATGCTTGGCTATCGCGAGGACACCGCGCAGATGGGGAGGGGCTGCCACAAACGCCTTCACCCATTCCTTCTCGGACCACCGACGGTTGGCATCCTTATTAGCTCTGTAGAGTCTCCGGACGCCCAAAGCCGGATTGGACTTCATCAGCCCTTTTTCCATGGCTTCGCGGAAGATGTTCGACATGACAGCAACTACGAAGTCGGAAAACTTGTCGCCCTTTTCCTCGGCGGCGATGTCGCGCACCTCGACGACATCCACGGTCTCGATATCTTCGGCGCGATAATCGGACCAACGGTCAAGAAACAGCAGGACCTTGCGGTAGTCTTCCTGGGTGCGGGCGGCGAGTTCGCCGAACACCTTGCTGGTACGGTATCGCTCTATAAGCGCGCCGAAAGTTCCAGATGCATAGACCTTCTGTCGCTTGCGCTCGGCGGTGGCGTAGGAATGGAGAAAGGAGGCTCCGCTCATCACGGCGTCGAGTTCTTCCCGGCTGTTGGCAGTTGCCAGCAGTTTGCCGGTAGCACGAAGAGAGGCGTACCACTTCCCGACCTTGTTCCGGCGGATGTTAAGCCCTCTGAGCTTCACTTTTGCCACGCCACATTGCTCCCATGCCCTGGCGTTTCGCCGGGCCGGGATTGTCAAGGGAGATCAACCATTCGTCCAGCCGGGTTCGCAAGTAGCGCTTTCCCGTCTTGGACTTGGTGATAACTATGGGGACAACCGGGCAGACTTCAGTGAAGGTGTCCACCGATAGGCCGCAATATGCCGCCGCCATCTGCTGGGTCATGGCGGCAGGCCAGTACGGCATCTCCGATGCTGCCAGCTTCGAGCTCATTTGGACCGCTCCGCCGTCCGTTCGCGGAAGGGACGCAGCTCGCGCTCCAGTGCGGCGGCGAGTTCGTCCTCGATCTTTGGCTGTGGCTTGAAGCGGATCACGGCCGCGAGCGGTTTACCCGACGGCGCCCACCTATCGATGCGGCCTCGCACCACGTCGCGCCACTCCGTCGCCTGCGCCCGTTGCTCCGCCTGGTGCACATCGGCGTAGATCTCGGCGGATGGGCGCGTAACGTCGAAGTGCTCGAGGACAGCGGTAAAGATGCGGTGCTCGAGGCCGATGATGTCGTTTCCGCCCTCGGCCAGCCAGAGCTTGAGCGCCGGATCCATCCAGCCGAGATAGGCAGCCGGTGCAGCGGAGAGCAGGGCATAGACGCGGGCCTCGGGCAGGCGGCAGGCCGACATGGTGACCAGGGCGTGCTGGGCGACGCTGTAGCTGGAGAAGTCGGTATTGCCGCCCCAGCATTCGCGACGGCTCATATGGTGCACGAGATCCCGCTCGTTGATCATATCGGGCGCGACGCGGGCATAGCTAAAGGCCACACCGCTGGCGGTAGGGCGAGTAAAGACGTGTTGCAGGGTCACTTGCAGAACTCCGGCGTGCGGGTGAGGGCCGGGGCCATCAGAAGAACCCGATTGCGGTAATGGCCATGAGCGGCGGGACGAAGATCATGATGGCGACGCCAAAGGCGTTGTCGCCGGTGGCGAGCCAGCAGGCGGTGCGGACAAGCCAATTCATCGGTTGGCCTCACCGATGGCGGAGGCGACGGACGCCAGCAGACGATCATCGATGCTGCGATCAGGCGCGGGGTGCGCCTCGGCAATGTGCATCTTGAGGCCCTTGGCTCCCCGCAGCTGCTTGCCGCAATGGGGGCACTTCTCCTGGGCTCCGGAGCGGCTGCGCTTGCTTGTACGGGCCCCCATCACTGCACCCGAGCTGGTTCGTTGGCCTGGCCAACGACAATCTCGCACATGCGGCTGATCACGTCGGGCATGATGTCGCCGAGCTCGCGCGGGCGGAAGCCGTTGCCGAGGAGGTAGCTGGCGATGGCGTCATGGGCGACGAGACCCGCGGCCATGTTGGCGGCCTTCTCGACACGGCCGGCGCGCTCTTCGGGTGTCGCCAACTGGCGAACGAATGTCTTGCTGGCAAGCTTGCGGGCAGCGTCGCCGTACTGACGCTGGAACGAAAGCGGGAAACCTACGACCTGCAGCGTCTCCTCGGTACAATTGGGGAATTGGTCGCGCATCGCCTGGGCGAGCGCCTCCACCATCGGCTCAAAGATCTCGGGATCGGAGTTGATCTGGCCGTGGCAGACGGCTGCTGCGGCGGGTTGCAGATTACCTGTTTGTTCGGAAAGCATCGGGTCTCACTCCTCGGCAAGCCACTTCGGCGAGCCGTTCATGAGACGTTCTTATGATGGGCTTCTGCCCATTAGTCAACTGGGCTAATGGGCAGACGATGGGCTGACCGCCGCCCGTTAATGATTCGACTCGACTCCTGTAGCGATCTCTGGAATCCATTCAGACGTGAACGGAGAGAGAACGTGGCTGTACAGCGGGACACCAAAGTGACGGAGTTTGTCATCATCAGCGGCCCTGAAGTGCATGATTATCTCGTCGAGATCCGCGCTCAGCTGCGCTCGTATTTGAACAGCGCCTTTCCGGACTTTCGCTTTAGCCTGGTAAGTCAGGATGGCGAAGGCATGGGGTTTGTTGTTGTCCCGGTGGTTGGCTCCATCGGCGACGGCACAAGCTCAGGCGACTTCGCAGATCCGGAGCCTTCGGTGCTGTACGAGATCAAGCAGGCACTAGAGGCGTTTCGCCCCTGCGCCAGAACGGTCCACTAAAGACCGAACAACTCGTTCGTCGTGTAAACACGATGAAGCACAAGGCCGGGGTGGTTCCGAAACTTGAGAGGGCCTTCGGGGTTGAACTGCTTGCACTCGACCCATTCGGCCGTGCGCCTTACCAGGACCTTGATAAAGCCCGAGAAATCGTCAGCATCTTCGCTGATGTTTTGAATGACCACCGTGTCACCAGGCGCTGGTGGTCGGTGCCGGCTGACGTAGACGAGCTGTCCCGCATGGTACATGGGGTACATGGAGTCATTCTCTACGAAGACCGCGTAGACGCCCTTTACTCCGACGAGACCTGGTGGCCGCGCGACCCGGTCGATAGGATCCATAGAAAACTGGAACGAGCCTGCAGCTAGGTCCGAGCCTGCAGCGGCCCCGAGGACGTCCACGTCGCGCGTCATTTGGTTTCGGTAGGGGCGCTCGAGGTCCGCCGGCGTCACTTCGGTGGGGGGCGGATCCAGTTGAACTCGGCCGCTTAGCCGGGCGATCGCATCGATCACTTTTCTGTAGTTCTCGATGGTGGGCTGTCGATCGCGCTTGAGCATATCGCGGACATAGGTTTCCCCCAGCCCGGCCGCCACCGAAACCGCCTTCATATTCAAGTTGTTCGCCTTGATGAGCTCGCGAACGCGCTCAACTTCTTCACTTGCCATGGTGAGACCATTTCAGAATGGGCTTCCCATTGCACGGTGGAAATAGCCCATTGACTCGTGGGCAAAAGCCCATCATGCCTATGTGCATGAACGAGATCGCACTGCTCATCACCCGCATCGAAGCATACTGCTCTCGCGAGAAGATCGCGGAGAGCACCTTCGGTCGATTGGCCGTCAACGACGGGAAGCTGGTTTCCCGACTTCGCGCTGGCGGTTCGCTCAACATGAGGACCTTCTCGGCAGTTGTCGCCTTTCTCGACAAGGCACCGGAACATGCTGGAGCGGTCGAATGAGCCGCCGCCCCAATCTCATAACCGCTGCCGACCGCCGCGCCCGGCTTGATGCATTGCGCCACATGATCGCTGATGGCAGCCCCGTTCGCGCCGTGCGCAGCGGTATGGGGCTTTCGATCCGGCAAATGCCCCGTGACGTTTATCTGCCCATCGGAATGGCCAAGCGCCTGCCCAGGCGGTCGCACACGCTGCCCAACACCGGACATGCGGGTGAACGCCCATGACCGGCTCACTGTATCTTCCCATCGGGCGTGCTGCCCATAACGGGGGTCTCCTCCTCCCTCGGCGCGCCCGTACTCTGCCCGCGCGGGATGCCCTCCCTCAGCTCCGTGCGGGCAGTTCGCTTCATCCGACGCAGGGCGGTGACCGCCTCGCGCAGCTCGGGACTGATCTCGTCGTCTGGTGCGTTGCTCATGACAGTTTGGTCCCACGTCCAAAGCATGGCCGTCATCCGGTATATGTCGGTGGGGTTACGCCATGATCGGGCGCCAACTCCCTGCAGCAGACTATTACGCGCTCAAAGGGGCTACCCGCCAACTAGTCGCGGCTTCCGGCCGTGGGCCAAAGGCGGCTGGTGCTACCCGGGTGCGGCAGCAACAGCTGAGCGAATACGGGCAGGCTGCGCACAAGCTGTTTATGCCGATCGACGTCGTGGCGGACCTCGAAGCCGAGGCAGGTCCCGTCGTCACCGAGCAGCTGGCGCTCCTCTGCAACCACATTCTTGTGCCACTGCCGGCGGTTGCCCTGGTCGAGGGAGGGTGCCTCGATCGGATCAGTGCCGAAACCCTCAAAGAAATGGGCGACGTGTTCGTCGCGCTGGGCGCCGCCCGGGCGGATGGTCAGATCTGCGGCAAAGACGCCCTCAAAATTCTCGACGAGATCCATGGCGCGATCGCCAAGCTAGCGCTGCTCAAGCTGCAGGTCGAAGCCGAAGCAGCAGGGAGCGACGACGCATGACCGAGCTCGCCCTCTTTTCCGTCGCCAAGGAAGCGCTTGCGGAGGCCCGGCGCACCGACGAGGTCAAAGATATCCGCGACCAGGCTGTCCGCATGCGCCTCTATGGTGAGCAGGCGCGGGATCGCACGATCATTGCCGATGCCAGCGAGATCATCGCCCGGGCAGAACGTCGCCTCGGTGAGCTGCTGAAATCTGCGCATGAGAGCGGGCAGCTCGGCATCGGCCGTCCCGCCCGATCGAATGTTGCCGGTGATGAGGCGGAAAACGGTACCCCCCCAGAACCGTTTCAGCGGGTGACGCTGGAAGAAGCTGGCATCAGCAAGAAGCTCTCCGCCAAGTCGCAGAAGCTGGCGGCGCTCGACGAGACCGCGTTCGAGGCGGCGATGCAGATCGCGCGCGACAAGATCATCAGCGGCGACGCCGTGATGGTGAACCCGCTCAAGGACGTTTCGACCGCTGGCAAGAAGGCGAAGCGGGTAGAGCGGGAAGCCGCGCTAGGCAAGAAGCAGGCGGCGTTGCCGGAGGCCAAGTTCGGCGTGATCTATGCCGATCCGGAATGGAAGTTCCAAACCTACTCGGAAGAGACCGGCATGGACCGGTCGGCCGACAACCACTATCCGACCTCGGATCTCGAGACGATCAAGGGCCGCGATGTCGGCTCGCTCGCCGCCGATGATTGCGTGCTGTTTCTTTGGGCCACCGTGCCGATGCTGGTGGAAGCGCTTGAGGTGATGAAGGCCTGGGGCTTTGCCTACAAGTCGCACTTCTCCTGGCACAAGGACCGGATCGGCACTGGCTATTGGGTGCGCAACAAGCATGAGCTGCTGCTGATCGGCACGCGCGGCCATGTGCCGGCGCCCGCCATGGGCGACCAGTTCGCCTCAGTGATCGAAGCGCCGCTAGGCGAGCATTCGGCCAAGCCGCACAAGTTCTACGAGATCATCGAAGCCTATTTCCCCAGCCTGCCCAAGATCGAGCTCAACGCCCGCGTGGCGCGGCTGGGCTGGGCGCGCTGGGGCTATGAGGCTCCGGAAGAATCCCAAGCGAAAACCTCCGTGGACGGCGGCGCGACCGAGCTGGGCAAGGTGCCAGCCGACAGCGTGGCGGGAGAGGTGAGTAGGGCGAGCGTCGGCGCCGGCTCCGACGCAGATCATTCGCCGGCGACGGCGTGCGAGAAGGTGGGCGGGTTTCCAGTAGCTGCAGCGCCTTTTTCATGCGGAGGAACTGGGGGAGACGGAGGCGACCAGAGAAGCCAACCCGCGAACGTCGGCGGTGTGCCGGACGTGACAGCCGGAGAGACGGTATCCCCTTTCACTCCCGAGATCGACGCCATCATTCGCGAGGGCGATGCCGCCAAGGCACCGCTGGCGCAGATCGTCGAGCGAACAGGCCTGACGCTCAACCAGGTCAAGGGCCGGCGCCGCACCCTGGGACTGTCCAGCCGCGATCGGCAGCGCGAGGCCGTTGCCGCATCGAACCGCCGGAGGGCCGAGGCATGAGCCGCAGGCCACCCCGCTACCATGCTCCCATTGTCGACGTGCGCGTGGTCCTCGACCCCTCGGGCGATCATCGCCTGGTGGTCGAGACCGACGGCGGTCTGATGATTGCTGACTACGACGCTGGGCAGATCAAGCAGCTCGAGCAGGCGATCGAGCAGTTCCGCTCCATCACGATTCAGGCGGACGGCGGGCCTGATTTTCACAACCGACGCACCGTACCCCTGGGAGGATTCCTATGAGATTGATTGACGTCGCCGGGCAGAAAGTGCCGGGGGCAGTGAGCCCTGGTCCTGCGCCGATGTTGCAGTGGATCAAAGTCGCTGACCTTGTTGTCGATGACAGCTATCAGAGAGATCTCAAGCGCGCCAACTGGACCGCGATCCGCAATATCGCCGAACACTTTCAGTGGTCTCGCTTTTCGCCGGTGTTCGTTGCACCGGTCGCCGGCGGCAAATTTGCGATCATCGATGGGCAACACCGCACCCATGCCGCAGCGCTGTGCGGCTTTGAGGAGGTGCCGTGCCAAGTTGTGCATATGAGCCAAGCAGAACAGGCCGCGAGCTTCGCCGCCGTTAACGGCACAGTAACAAAGGTGACTTTGTTCCAGATTTTCAAGGCAGCTCTGGCTGCAGGCGAACCTTGGGCTCTCGCAGCCCAACAAGCCTGTGCTGACGCCGGATGCCGACTGATGACTTATCACCAGGCTTCCGAAACCAAGAACTTCGGGGAAGTCTTCTGCGTGGCGCTAGTCCGCCAGCTGGTTGACGGTGGCCATTCCAAAGCTGTGACCGCAGCACTCTCCGGCATCCGTCGCTCGGAGTTTGGGCAATCTCCTGAGGCGTACTCCAATGAGATTCTGAAGCCCTGGTTCATGGCAGTTGTTGACCGCCCTTGGCTGGTCCAAGCCGAAGTAGATCTCTCGTCATTCATCGACGACTTCGACCTCTACAGCGCCCTGGACCGGGCCGTGGAGTACGTGAAAGTAAAGCGGCGGCAGGGCTATACAGGGATTTCACGCCACGACATCGCGTCGGCTGAGATCGGGGAGGCTCTCGACAAAGCGTTTCCACAGCGCATGTCGGGCCCCGACGCTGCACTCGGAATGGAGGCGGCAGAATGAGCGCGAAGAAAAAAAGCGCCTGCTTGCCCCAGGCAATCAGCAAGACGGTGCCGCTCAACCAGTTGCGCTCCGGCGACGCGATCAATGCCCGCCGCACCGGCCGAGATACCTCGCTAGACGAGCTCAAGGCGTCGATCCTTGCGCATGGTGTCGTCCAGTCGCTGCGCGTTCGCTTGGCTGCTGACAACACTCACTACGAGGTCATCGCCGGAAACCGCCGGCTCCTCGCGCTGCAGGGCCTCCTCAACGAGGGCAAGATCGAGCCAGATTACTCGGTCCCGGTGATCGCTGGTGTGATCGACGATGCGGCGGCACACGAGCTGAGCGTCGTTGAGAATGTTGAGCGGGTACCAGTGTCTGCAGTCGACGAGTTCCGCGCATTTGCTCGGGTACATGCCGAAGGCAAGAGTGTCGATGAAGTTGCCGAGCGGTTCGGCGTTCCGATCCGTCGAGTGCAGCAGCGGCTAAAGCTCGCAGCACTACACCCGGACATTCTGCACGCGCTCGAGGAGGGTAAGATCACCCTCGATGCCGCCGCTGCGTTCACGGTCCAGTCCGATCCGGATCGGCAAGCCGCCTACCTACGGGAGGCCATAGAAAGCCAGCGGACCTGGCTGCTGCAGCCGCGGGACATTCGTCATGCCATGACGGAAACGCACCTAGCTGCGACCTCGCCTTTGGCCAAGCTGATCGGCGAAACGGCATATGTTGCAGCTGGCGGTGAGATCGTGACCGATCTGTTCGCCGAGCTGGTCTATTGGACCAGCGGGGATATCGTCGAGCGCCTCACTCGCGAGCGGTTCGCCGAACAAGAGGCCGCCTGGCTTGCTGACGGCTGGGCATGGGTGGCTCACGAAAGTGAGTATTCCAACATCTGGAACTACCGTCGGCACTACCCAAAAACACCCGCGCTTGGCGAAGCCGATCAGGCCCGCTGTGATGCCCTAGAAGCAGCGATCGATGAAATGGAGGATGCCGCCGGCGATGCTGAGCCAACAGCCGAGCAGCGCGCCGAGTATACCGCTTTGGCGAAGGAGATCGAAACAATCCGCGCGCGCTACCTGCCGATGTTCACCGCCGAGGAAAAGGCTGGCTCCGGAGTGGTCTACTACACCAATGGCGAAGCCGTCTTTGGTGTCATCGACACCGCCAAAGCTGGAGCAGAACCGGCCGGGGCACCGGAAACTGGCAAGAAACAACAGCTACCCCCAGAGGACCCCGCGGCCGTTGGAGCCAACGTGTCCCAGACACTGTCGCTTGCTCTATCGGATTCACTTCGGACCGAAATCGGAGCTGACCCTGATCTGGCGCTTCCGCTTTTGGCCGCGTTCATGGCAGCCAGCCAAAACGGCAAGCAGCTCCCGGCGCACATGTCGCTCGGCCATGCCACGGCAGGCCGCACGGCGGATTCAAAGCACGGGATCACTGAGGCTTTCCGCTACTTCGATGAGATGGATGATGAGACGCTGCTCGCGTCGATCGCGCGCATGTTCGCCAACTCGGTCGACGTTTCCGACAGCTTCCTCGGCTCGAAATACATGGGGGCTGCCACACAGCGAAGCCTTATCGAAGAACTGGTTGAGATCGTCGAACCACGCGACTTCCCCGAGTTCGACACGATCGCCTACTTCGAGGGGGTCAAGAAGCCGCTGATCGCGGCGGCCTTCAAGGAGATCACCGGCGAGGCCATCAAAGACGGCAAGAAGGCAGACATGGCTGCGACTACTGCCAAGCTTGCTATGGAGCATGGCTGGTTGCCGGTGGCGCTGCGCAGCAAGGCCTATGACGGTCCAGGAGCGGCTGCCAATTTGCAGGAGGCTGCTGAATGAGCCGCGAGAAGCTCCCCGAGCGGCGCGAGGGCGAGACGCTGCTGGTGGATCACTACCATAGCCGTGGCACCGCAGCCGAGCAGGTCGAGACCATGATCGTCAGCTATAGCCGCTATCCCGACGGCCGCATCGGCGAAGTGTTCGTCAATTGCGAGAACCGGCGCAGCGAGCGTTCGATCGGGCTCTGGCACGATATCGGCATCATCGTTTCGATTGCCCTGCAGCGCGGCGCCACGCTCACGGAGCTCAGCAGCGCCATGTCGCGAGGCGAGGTCAACCTTCTGGGCAAGATCGTCGAGGTCGCGCAATCACCGGCAGGAAGCCTGCTGGACGCGCTGCTCGATGTGGAAGCGCAGGCGCGGATCGAGGGTCGATCATGAGCGATCACCAAACCCGCCTCCGCTCCATTCTGGTGACCCTCGACGCGCCTCCAAGCGAGGTGCTGTTCCACTATGTGCGCGCCACGCTCGAGGAGTGCGACGGATGTATATCGGAAGCCGCCCGGCGCCTGGGCATGCATCGCCGGACGCTGCAGCGCATGCTGCTCAAGAAGGCGCCCAAACCCAAAGCGACACCTGGGAGCGGCGCGCAATGACCTATCGCTCCGACCGGCAGATCACCGAGGCGACCCTGCCCAGCTCGTTCTTCTGGAGCGTGATGGTCAATGGCGTCGCTGACCCTGATGCGCCGCACAGCAAGGCAATCATCAGCCTGCTCGACGAAGCCATAGAAGCTGAGCTGGTGGGTCTCACGTCTGAGCAGCGCAGCAAGATCCTGCGGCGGTCGCGCCGGATCTACCAGGAGGCGGTCACCGAGTTTGAGCGGCAGCAGATCGAGGCCGGCAAGTTCGGCTTGGTGGTCTTCTACCTGCTCCACATGCTGCGCGACCAAGGCCTCTTTCACCTGGAGGAGGGTGGACCGCTCGATCGCGCGCTCGATGAGATCCTGCCGGCCGTGGCTGAGTGGACGGCCGTCGCTGCCGTGGATGCGTCGGCGCAGAAGCAGGCTCGGCGCCTCCTCAAGCTGCTGCAGGAAGAGGGCTACTTTCGGGAGGCGGTGCCAGCATGAGGGGTCTGTTGACATCCATGCGCCGGAAAGGCGGCGAGCGCACCAAGGCAAAGTTCGTTGGCAGGACGGTTCGCATCTGGTCCGGCGAGTGGAGTGCTTGGTGGCGTCCGGAGTCTCGCGGCTACACCGACGATATCACGCAGGCTGGGATTTACAGTTTCGAGGATGCTTGGGCTACCTCGGCTCACTGCGGCCCCGAAAAGAAGATCGCCTATGAGATCGTCGAGGCTCACGTATGAGCCTGCCGCCGGAACTCGAAAGCCTCAAGCAAGACGCGTTGGCCGTCACCTGTTGGAGCTGGGCCAACTTCAAGGGTTGGAAGCTCGGGCCGGGGCTCGACAAAGCTGGTCCATGCCCCAATTGCGGTGGCACCGATCGGTTCGCCATTCACACCGGCAAGAACACCTTCAACTGTCGCCAGTGCGGCCTCGCCGGCGGTGGCGTCATCGACCTGGTGATGAAAACCGACAAGGTCGGCTTCGTCCAAGCCTGCGAGCTCATCACTGGGCGCACGGTCGCCGATCCGATCTCGGCCGAAGAAGTGGCCCGCATCGCCCTGGCTGCCGAGCAGCGTGAGCGGGAGCGAGCGGCTGAGGAAGAAAAGCGCCGGCTGCGCGCGATCTCTGAAGGTTTATCTGTCTGGAACCGCTCGGCAGAACCGCAGCCGGGCGGCGCCGTTGCGCGGTACCTGCAGCTGCGCGGCCTGCCGGAATCGCTCAAGTTCGACAAGATCGGCCTGCGGGAGGTCGCCAGCCTCGACTATGTCGTCGAAGTCACCGATGGCGAGCGCCGCCGCTGGGAGACTATCCATTCCGGTCCGGCCATGATCGCCGCCGTGGTGCTGCCCAATAACAGCTTTGGCGCCGTGCACCAGACCTGGCTCGACCTCGATCACCCCAAAGGTAAGGTGGCGCTGACCCACCCGACCAAGCTCGAAAAGGGCGCGCCCCTGCAGTTGCCTGCCAAGAAGGTGCGCGGCTCCAAGAAGGGTGGCGCCATCCGGCTCTACACCCCCAAGACCGTGCACCGCATCGTCATGGGCGAGGGGATCGAAACCACGCTCACAGCCATGGCGCACAATTTCGAGCCGGGCACTGCCTACTGGGCCGGCGTCGACCTCGGCAACATGGCCGGCAAGGCCTATCGCGATATCGAGAACCACCGGCACGAAGAGCGGCCGGATCTCGACGATACCGACTGCTTCCTGCCGCCCGACTGGTGCACCGAGCTCGTCTATCTCTGCGACAGCGACGAGCCGGAGACCAAGACAGTGGAGAAGGTGACGCGTGGCCTCGCTCGCGCCCAAGCGTCGCGCGAGCAGGCGCGCTCTACGAATACCGCGCTGCTGGCACTCGAATGCGCACTCGTCGAGCCGATCGGCGACGGCAAGGACCTCAATGACCTGGTGAGGGTGAGCGCGTGAATTGGGAACATGTCGTCTCCGTCTCGGGAGGCAAGGACAGCACTGCCACTTACCTTCTGGCGATGGAACGCCGGGAGCGCACCGGCCGCGACTTCATCGCCGTGTTCGCTGATACGGGCCACGAACATGAATGGACTTACGACTTTGTCCGCGCTCTTGCGGGCAAAACTGGTGGCCCAGAGCCGATTTGGGTCAAAGCTGATTTCTCGACCGATATGGCTCGCAAGCGGGAGTACATGTCGAGGGTTTGGCCGGCAGAAGGAGTGCCGCAAGCGCAGGTAGACCGGGCGGTCGAGCTATTGCATCCCACCGGCAATCCCTTCCTCGACCTGTGCATGATGAAGGGTCGGTTCCCTTCCTCTGGTCGACGCTTCTGCACCGATTTCCTGAAGATCATGCCGATGTTTGTCGGTGTCCAGCGCCCTCTGCTGGAGGCTGGCCTCACTCTGATCTCATGGCAGGGTGTCCGAGCAGAGGAGAGCTTGGCTCGGGCGGATCTGCCGAAGTGGCAGCGCCTGAATCCGGTGCCGTACAGTATGCCGAAGAAGATCCATGCTCTCGCTGAGGGCTGGCGCGCCTTTGCTTATCGGCCGCTCATCGCATGGCTCACGCATGAGGTGTTCGAGTTCCACACCCGACACGGCATCGAGTGGAATCCTCTCTACGACAACGGCATGCACCGCGTCGGTTGCTTCCCCTGCATCATGGTTAGCAAGGATGAGCTGCTTGCGATCGCCCAACGATTCCCCGGCGCGATAGATCGCCTCGAGGAGTGGGAGGCCATTGTCGGCTCGGTGGCCAAGCGGGGTGTCTCCAGCTTCTTCTCGCATGACAAGACACCCGGGCCACACAAACTGGATCTGAGCCTTCCTTCACCCAACGTGCGCGCAGTGGTGGACTGGAGCCGGACTGGGCGGGGTGGCAAGCAGTACGAGCTGCTCCTCGCGGACATGGGCACCAGCTGTACTGCGTGGGGTGCCTGCGAGTGACTGATACACCCGACGACGACGACAAGAAGAAGGCCGTCAAAACTGCCATGGACAAGAAGCGGCCGATCAAGGCCGACTTCAAGGTCATCGATGGCGGCAAGGACGAAGCCAAGCCCAAGGCTGAAGCGCCGCCGGCGCAGGATCCCGACGATCCGGGTCCGGACGATGATGACATCCCCCAAGTCGATGATGATGGTGAAGGCGGGCCGCCGGACGGGATCTCGGAGAACGAGCGCATCATCATCCGTTGGTGTGCCGCCATGGACCAGAACGATCGCGACAATGGTCGGCGCCTGGTCGCCTGGTTCGGCGATCACCTGGTCTATGTCACAGGGTTAGGCTGGCTCGTCTGGCGCGGCACCCATTGGCTGCGCGATGAGGCCGACCTCTATGTGCGCCTGCTCGCCCAGGAGATCGTCGACAAGATCAAGCTCGAGGCATTCGAGATCGAGGCAACTGACCCGCAGAAGCGGATCCTCGACCTGGCCAAAGACGCGATGGCCAAAGATGACGACAAGATCACTGCCGCCGATCGCAACGTCATGGCCAAGGCGATCGATGTCCGCAAGCAGCTGAGCAAGAAGCGATCTTCGCGCCGCTCCTGGGCGGTGACCTCAGGCAATGCCGGCAAGACCACGGCGATGCTGCAGCAGGCGCAGTCCCTGAAATCGCTGGCGATCGAGAAGCTCGACGCCGACCACATGCTGTTCAACCTGGCCAATGGCACGCTGCGCTTCTGGCGCGAGCTGGATCCAGACCAACCCGAAGGCGGCGAGCGCAAGATCGGCCGGTTCGAGTTCCGTCCCCATGATCGTAATGACCTGATCACCAAGATGGCTGAGGTCGAGTATCACGCCGATGCCGATCGGACCTTCTTCGAGGATGTGTTCCTGACCAAGGTGCAACCGGAAGAACGCTGGCGCACCTTCCTGCAGGTGGCCACGGCTGTTGCCCTGTTGTTCGGTGGCAATGACGAGCAGCGGCTGTTCTATCACTACGGCACCGGCGCCAACGGCAAGTCGGCCTTCTTCGAGCTGATCGGTCGCCTCGCCGGTGACTATCGTCAGATCGCCTCGCCCGAAACCATCACGGGCGACGGGCAGCGCACTGGCCAGCAGGCCAACCCCGATATCGCTCGGCTGCACAATGCACGCCTGGTGACGATCGAGGAGCTGCCCAAGAACACGCCGCTAAAAGAGGAGCTGATCAAGGCGCTCACCGGCGGCACCAAGATTCTGGCGCGCTTCCTCAACAAGGACTTCTTCGAGTTCATGCCGCAGTTTACGCCCATGCTCTCGGGCAACAACAAGCCGGCAATCTCGGGCTCCGATGAAGGTATCTGGCGCCGCTTCCTGTTCGTCCTTTGGGGCGTTCGGATCCCTGAGGGGGAGCGCATGGCGCCGACCCTCTTGGCGGCCAAGCTCGATGCCGAGCGATCGGGCGTGCTCAACTGGTTGATCGAGGGCGCACTGCTCTACCTCACCAATGGGCTGGACTACTACACGCCACCCGAGGCCAAGGCCTTCGCCCAGGACTATCGCGAGGAGCGCGACAATGTCGGTGTGTTTGCCGAGGCCTGCATCGAGCACGTCGAAAAAGAGAAGGTGAAAGCCGGGCAGGTCTACGAGGCTTATGAGGCCTGGTGCAAGGCAAACGGCATGCGCGCTGCCACCCAGCGCAGTTTCGGCGACCGGCTCAACGACCTCGGCTTCAAGAAGCAGCGCGGCGCCTTCTACTATTATCTCGATGTGCGCCTGCGCGATGTCCCCGGCCGCGCCACCGGCATTGGCGAACCTCCTCCGCGCGACCCTAGTGATCCCGGCTTCTAGGCAGGCCTGACCTCGCCAAGAGGATGGCCATAGAGGGTGGCGAATCGCCACCCGCGCCGCGCCCCGCACCCCCTCACCAGAACAGAAAAGCAGAAGTCTCGACCCTCTCAGCGCTCGCGCGCTGCGATAGAGGGTCGAGAGATTTGCGAGAGGGTGAAGTGCAACCCTCTGCGTCCGATTACAACAGCAAAAACAATGGCTTACCCTGAAATTGAGAGGGTCGAGAGGGTTCATGCTCGTCTATATATGGAAGGGGGTCTGGGGGTGTGCCTTTCGACCTATGCGCTATAGGCCACCCTCTGCACCCTCTTCTCCCTCTTTATCCCTATGGTTCTGTTCTTCTTTTCTTCGAGAGAGGGTCAGAATGGAACCTCTTAACCCTCTAAGAGGAGCTGACGCCGTGGCTAAGGTTAAGATCGACATAGAGAACTTGGTGGTGTGGGCACTGGCCAAGCAGCATGCCGATGTCAGCCGGGGCAGTGGCATTGCCAGGGAGTTGCGCCAGTTGGCGGGTGGCATGTCGGCAACGGAACGGGTGGAGGCCTATCTGTCGATGGGTACCCGGGTGGATGGTGGCGGCAGCTCCTCGCATAAAGTGTCACCGGACGCACAGCGAGTTGCAGCAGCCATTGATGCGTTGCCGATCGAGGCGGCCGCATTGGTGGTCGCCGCTGGGCGCAGCATGGCGCCGATAGAGTGGGGTGAGGATGGCATCGGCCAATGGGTGCCGGTGCTTGATCGCAAAGGCAACCACAAGAAGCGCTGGCAGGATCCGGCACAATGTCGGGGCCTGCTCGGCTGGGAGTACATCTATCAGGGCTACATGCCGAGCGATCTAGATCTGATCCGCATGCAATATGTGACCTGGTGGGAGGCGCTGAAGGATCTGCAGCGTCGATTGCAGGGGCGTCTCGTCGGTTGGGACGTGACCGGGCCGTGCCGCTCGGCTGAGCCTTGGAACGATGCTCCAAGGGTAATCCACTATGTCGGTTTCGAATCGGTTGACGTGAGGTAAAAGTTTGACGTAGCTTCACCACAACAAAACAGGTCTTCAGACAGGCGCTACGGGAAACCGGGGCGCCTTTTGTGTTTCGGGAGGGGAACGCCTTGGCTGGGATCTCGATCTCCTGGGGCGATATCGATGGGCTGCGCCGTTTCGACAACATGCTCAAGGCGCTCGGCGGCCCTCAGATGCAGAAGGCTTCGGCCGCTGCAATCAACCGATCCGGCGACATGGCCAAGACACAAGTCACCAGGGCTCTGTCCAAGCAGACCGGACTGAAGCGCGGCATCATCGTCAAGGCGATCGGCAAGCCGAAGCGGGCGAACTGGGGCGATCTCAGCTATGAGATGAAAACCGAAGGCGGCGACGTGTCGCTGAAGTATTTCGCACCCAAGGAAACGGAGGCAGGCGTTCGCGCCAAGCCGTTCGGCAAGTCCACGATCTTTCCCGCGACGTTCTTGTCCGGTGGTGAATGGCCCGGCGGTCGTACCGGACTGATCGCGGGTGGGCATGCATTCTTCCGCGCGGGAGGTTCTCGCCTGCCAATCGAGCGGGCGCGGTCCGGCGTGATCATCCCAGCCGAGATGGTGAAGGGTGCGACGGCTCTGGCCTTCGAGAGGTCGGTGCAGCAGAACCTGCCGCGTCGCCTCGAACATGAGCTCAACCGCATCACGGGGGGTGCACTCAGCTGACCCCCCCGGTTCAGGGACCGTACCGGCCTTCGGCTCGGCTGCGGTGCGGATGCGGCCCGAAATATCGCCAGTCATACTGCTGAAAACGAACGGTTAACACGGTTAACAACATGGCCAATGCGGTTAACAGCGCCGACGGCCACCTGGTCATGTGGTCGATAGGCCAGATCGCCGAGCGAGACGGTATTTCGAAGCCTGCTGTCAGCAAGATGGTGGCGAAGTTGATCCGCGACCATGACTTGCCGGTCACGCGCGACGGCCGAGGCAGGGTGCAGCTGGTCAGTGTGGCGGACTATGACCATCACCGCGCGTTCTTTGGATCGTCGGTTCAGGATGCGCGGGGAGAGCAGGCGCCAGTAGACGTTCGCCCTCAGTCGCAGTCAGAATCTCGCGACGAGGCGCTGCGCCAGAAGGCTTGGATGGAAGTTCGCCGTCAGCGCCTTGAGGATGCGAAGGAGGCTGGCCTACTCGTGCGATCGGATCTGCTTCGCGACGCCCTAGCGGCCGCAGCTCGCACCATCCAGTCGGAAGTCGGACGCCTTGCCAATAGAGCCGACGACATTGCCCTGGCGGTCTCGAAAGAGGGCACGAGCGGTGCACGGATGGCGTTGCGGAAGATTGCAGACGAGATCAACGAACGGGCAGCCGATGCGCTAGCTAAAATCGCCGCAGAGGCTCCTGAGCGAGACGAGGCGCTGACCGAGGTTCCGGAAGAATGAACTATCACCTCGGCGCATTGCGCTTGGTGGCGTCAGCGCTTGCGGATGCAATCCGGCCGGTGCCGCCGGTGCCGTTTCGCCAATGGCTGCCAAAGAACATCGTCCTGGTGGACGGTCCGAAGAAAGAGGAGTTTTGGGCTGAGGCGGATGCTCCCTATCTGGGGCCGATTGCCGATGCACTGGACATCGATCATCCTGCCAATCTGGTGACTGTGCGAAAGAGCCAGCAGACTGGAGTTTCCATTCTGGCCTTGGCCTGGTCTCTGTATCTGGCGGAGGTTGCGCCCGACAACGTCCTCTACGGCGTACCGGGCATCGATGCTCTGCAGGATGTGAACGGCAAGAAGCTGCAGCCAATGATCGACGCTTGGCAGGCGAAGTCGGGCAAACGGATCATCTTGCCATCCGTCAGCCGCTCCGGCGCGGGATCGACGATTTACGAAAAACGCTTCGCTGGGGGCACAATCAGTCTGGCCAATGCCAACTCCGTCATGGAGTTGTCCGGTAAGACGACGCGCTATGGTGTCAAAGATGAGGTCTCGAAATGGCAGAACTCGCCCAATGGTGACGATCCCGAAGTCCTCTATTTCGGTCGCTTCACGGCATTCCGCCGCCTCAAGCTGTGGAAGATTTTGGAGCTGTCGACCCCCGAGCTCGATAGCGGTGATCCGCTAGGGGATGATCCCGGGCACTGCCGGGTTGATCGCTCTTTCCGGCGCTCCGATCAGCGCTTCTGGAACATTGAGTGTCCGGAGTGCCACGGCGAGTTCGCGCAGACGATGGACGGTTTCGTCCTCGACCGGCGGCATCCACACCGCAGCACCTATGAGTGCCCGCATTGCTCGCACCAGCTGAGCGAAATGGAGCGCGTTCCTGCCGTGCGGGCGGGCCGCTTCATTGCAACGGCGGATGGCGAGGGGCGGCACCCGGGCTTCCATGTGGACGCCTTTATCTCGCTGATGATGAGTTATGAGGCCATTGCCGAGGAGTGGCTAGACCGCGAGAACAAGGGCGAAGAAGGGGCCAAGGGCTTCACCAACCTGGTGTTAGGTCTGCCCTACGCCATGAAGGGGGACGCGCCGGACTATAAGCGACTGATCGAGAGACGGGAGACTTACCGTCGTGGCGTTGTCCCTGCCGATGGCCTGATCGTCACGGCCAGTGCCGACGTGCACCACGATAACATCATGGTCGAGATCGTTGCTTTCGGTGAGGATCGTCAGACCTGGTCAGTTGAAGTCCAGCATCTGGAAGGGCCTACCGACGACATAAATGCTGGTGCTTGGGCGAAACTAGACGAGTTCTACCGCAAGCCTATCATCGACGTGTTTGGCCAGGAGCGCAGGATCGAGGCTCTGGCCGTCGATTCCGGTGACGGTTTGCGCACGACGCAAGTTTACAGCTGGTGCGCCCGGCGCCCGCTGACGCATGCGATCAAGGGTATGCAGGGCCGTGGCGTTCCGGCGATCGGCTTGCCGCAGAAGGTGACGGTCCGAAAGAGCGGCAAGAGGCAGCGCGCCGGCAGTGCCAAGGTCTGGCCCGTCGGCACCTGGGCGCTCAAGGGCGAGTTGATGGGCAATCTCCACAAGGAGATCATCCGAGATGATGGCCTCACGACGGTGCCTGGCGGGTACTGCCACTTCGCCGAGTGGCACGATGAAGGATACTTTAAGCAGCTGACGGCGGAGTATTTCGTCCGCAAGCTGGTGAAGGGGAAGCTGCACGAGGGTTGGGACAAGCTTCGCCGGGACAATCACTGGCTCGACGTTCGTATCTACGCAATGGCAATGGCCGAGCTCCTCGGGCTTTCGAAGCTGACCAGCGACGGCTGGGCTCAGCTTAAGTCCCGGATTGTTCCGGCGGAGCCTGTCGATCTGTTGTCGACGGAAAGCGAAACGATCGCTGCGCGCGGTGATCCGCAGGAAGAGCCAAAGCCGCCACCTTCGACAAGCCCGGCAAAGCCGGTAGCAAAGAAGCGCTCCAGATGGGGCTCTTACCGATAGGAATTGATCCATGGTTGAGATGAAGCCTCGGGTCCGCGTGAAAGCGGGGGCCGTAGCGTCCCCGGCTGCGCCGACCCGGCAGGCGACAGCTCGATACCTGCGCTCCGACAATTCAGGCATCCTGGCCATGCGCAGAGCGGTCACCCGGGATGCTCGTTATGATGTCATAGAGGCTGCCGACCGTGCTGCGGCCCTGGCGCTCGATTTCATGCACAACTCGGGATGGCTCGCCGGCGCGGCCGACCAGGTGGTTGCCGACACCGTCGGGATCGAGCTCAAGCTAAACGCCCGCCCTGATCTGTCGCGGCTCGGATACGATGCCAAGGAACAATCGGACTGGGCCAAACTGGTGGAGCGGGAGTGGCGCCGCTGGGCTTGGGACCGCAATGAGTGCGATCTGGCCGGTAAGTCTACTATCCCGGAGATGCTCGACGCAGTTGTTCGCTCGTACCTCGCTGCAGGTGAGGCATTTGGCGTTCTCGATTTCATTCCCCGCGCAGCGCGCCTCCGCATGGGAATCGAAACAGGCACCAAGATTTCCTTGGTGCCGTCGCATCGTCTGCCGCGTAGGACCCGGGAATTCGAGGGTCTCGACCAGGGCATCTACCACGACGCCCGCGGCCGGGCTCTTGCATACCGTTTTCGCCGACGCGAGACCGGGATCGAGGTCGATGCCGACATCGACGCCCGCAACGTTATCCACGTCATGGACCGCGGCGAGAACCCGGGCAGTGCGCGCGGTATCTCTGTCTTCGCTCCGATCCTGAAGGTCATCGCGCAGTCCGATCAGCTGGCGGATGCCACGCTGGCAACGGCGCTGCTGCAGACCGCTTTCGCCGCCACCATCAAAAGCCCGGAAGCCAGCGACCAGGCATTCGAGGCCATCCAGACGCTCTCGGACATGCCTGAGCCTAATGGTTTTGACCGGACACAGGGCAGCTGGGCGGAGCACATTGGCAGTATCGCGCAGGACCTGGTGGACATCTGGGGCATGCGGATCGAAGCGCTAAAGGAAAAAGGCGTCTCGATGAACGATCCAGCCCGGATCAATCATCTTGGACCGGGTGAAGAGTTTCACATGCACACGGCTGCGACGCCGGGAAGCCAGTACCTGCCGTTCTCGAAAAACCTTCATCGGGAGATGGCGCGCCGTCTCGGCGTCACCGTCGAGAGCTTCACGATGGACCATTCGGATGCGACCTATTCTTCAGTTCGTATGGCTGTTGCGTCCATCTGGCCGATCGTCATGCGCCGGCGCGAGCGCATTGCGGCGCCTTTTGCCCAGGCAGCCTACGAGCCCTGGCTCGAGGAATCTATTGCGGAGGGTCGAGTGCCGCTTAGGGGCGGTCTCGCTGCCTTCCAGGCGAATAGGTCTCGTGTGGCATGGGCCGAGTGGCGCGGGCCTGAGCAGCCCTCGGCCGATCCCTACAAGGACGCGATGTCCCGCAAGGTCGATCTGGAGACCGGCTCCACGTCGCTGCAGCGGATCTATGCCGCCAAGGGGCAGGACTGGGAAGAAGAGATCGAGCAGATCGGCAAGGAAGTAGCCAAGCTCGAGCAGATCGGGGTGGCGGTTCCGCATGGCAGGCTGCGTGGTGGCAATGGCGCCGGACCGAACGGCGCTGCTGCCGACGGCAATAGAGAGCCTGAAGGGGTAGCTGCTGATGCCTGATGAACTAGACCCCCTAGCAATCGATTGGTGTGCCCGGGCGGCCAACCTGCGGAAGGTCGAAGAAGCCCTCCTGATGGGCGAGATGATCACCGAGGCTCGCTTCGGCGCTGACATGGCCCGCTATTCCAATGCCTCTCTGGACCAGGTGCAGCGCGCACTAAGTGAAGCGATCCGGAATTGCCAGATCAGCCGGGGGGGGAAGCCGCGGCGCACCCGCTATGCGATCCGCGGTCGGATGCTCCGGCCCTACTAAGGAACCAAACATGGCTGCAATTTTGGAAGACGGAAGGCTTCGGCTCTCCGGCTATGTCGGCGATTATTACTATGAGGATGGCTTCAGTTCGGACGATGTGGTTCTCGCCCTGGCGCAGATCTCCGACGAGGAAGAGCTGGTGGTCCACATCAACTCGCCCGGCGGGATAGCGTCCGAGGGCGCTGCCATCCATGCGCTTCTGAAGGCGCGCAATGGTACGACCGATGTGGTTGTCGAGGGGATCGCTATGTCGGCGGCCTCGCTCATCGCCATGGCTGGTGACACGGTGATCATGTCCGCCGGCGCCGTGATGATGATCCACGATCCTTCAGGCATGACCTGGGGCACCTCCGAGGATCACTCCAAAACCATCGAAGGCCTTGAGGCGCTTGCCACTGCTTATGCGCGGGTCTACGCGGCAAAGTCGGGCAAAACGGCCGAAGAGTGCCGTGAGATCATGAAGGCAGAACGTTGGTTCACGCCCGATCAGGCGGTTGCTGAAGGGTTTGCCGACGAGACAACCGAACTCAAAGCCGAGCCGGTTGCTGCCTTTGATTACCGCATCCTCGAAAATGCACCGCAGCGCCTCAAGGCGCTCGCGAGCAAGAAGAACTGGTCACTCCCGACCAGCAAGGCGGCAGCCGCCGCGCCAAGTCCCCCCAATGGAGGTTCCATGACGGACAAAGAACGTGCGGATCAGCTTGCCGCCGAAAATGCCAAGCTGAAATCTGACCTCGAAGCTGCAACGGCTTCGGGCGACACCGCCGTGAAGGCCGACCGCGACCGCCGCGCTGCGATCATGGCCCTTGAGGAGACAGCAGGCCGTGAGCCTCTGGCTGAACACCTCTACCTCACCGGCAAGAGCGTAGACGAAGCCAAGGCCACCTTGGCGGTCTCGCCGAAGTCCACCCAGTCCGACAGCCAAACGGATGCGGCCACTCTCGAGGCGAGCCGCCTCAATGGGGCGGGTCTTAGTGGCAAGCCAGCCGCGGGCAGCGGTAAATCTGCGCCGACCCTCCTGGTCGACACCATGCGCAAGCAAATTGGAAAGGGGGCCGCTTAAATGGCGACCGAGATTACTGAAGGCCGCTATGCCAGTGATTGGCTGAAGCGGGAAGCCGACAGTCACTTCTCCCGGGAAGAGGTGATCATCGCCTCGGGTATCGGCGTGGTGCAGTCGGGCACAGTGGTGGGCAAGATCACCGCTTCGGGCAAGTATGCGCCGGTGACCGCTGCCGCGACCGACGGTAGCGAAGATGCCGCCGGCGTGGTGCTGTTCGGCGTTGACGCAACCTCCGCCGACAAGTCCGCCGTGATCATCGCTCGCGATGCCCTCGTGGTTCACCAGGGCCTGCTTTATGGCGCCGACATCAATACGTCGGCCGAGCGGGCAGCAGTCGTTGCAGCGCTCGGCGCGCTCAATCCGCCGATCATCGTGCGCGAAGGAGCGTAATCCATGAACATCCTGGATATCTTCAACAATGCAGCCTTCAGTTCGACGGCGCTGACACAGGCTATCAACATCGTCCCGAACGACTATGGCCGCGTTCGCGAACTGGGGCTGTTCGAAAGCGAGCCGCTGACCACGACCACGGTTGCGGTGCAGTATGCAAACGGCACGCTGAACCTGCTGCCGACGCGTGAACGCGGGGCTCCGCCTTCCTTGGGCATGCCGGAAAAGCGGGGCGTTCGCGCTTTCCGTACGTTCCACATCCCGCATGATGACTTCGTACTGGCCGATGATGTGCAGAACATCGTCTCCCGCGTGGCCGATGATGCGGTGCTGGAGAGCGTGGCAGGTCTTGTGACCCGTAAGGAAGTCACGATGCGCCGCAAGCACGCGATCACGCTGGAGCACCTGCGGATGTCGGCGCTGCGCGGCGAGATCCTCGACAGCGACGGCTCCTCTCTGCTGAACCTCTTCAACGAGTTCGGCGTCACCCAGCACACGGTCGATTTTGTGCTTGGCACAGCAAGCACCGACGTTAAGGCCAAGGCCCGCTCAGTCGTGTCCTACATGGAAGACAATCTCATGGGGGAGACCATGAGCGGCGTCCATGTCCTTGCGTCGCCGGAGTGGTACGAGAAGTTTATCGGCCACGACAAGGTGGAAGAGATCTACCGATATTATGACGGGCAGAACAATCCGTTGCGGCAGGACGTTCGCCGCGGCTTCCCCTTCCATGGTCTCACCATCGAAGAGTATCGCGGTTCCGCCCAATATCTGCAGGAAGACGGCACCTACGCAAACCGCCGCTTCATCCCAGCCGGGGAGGCGATTGCATTCCCGATCGGCACAACTGACACCTTCCGGACATACTGGGCACCTGCCGATTTCATCGACACCGTGAACACCTTGGGCGAAGAAATCTATGTCCGCAGCGCTGTGGACCCTGAGTTCCAGCGGTGGGTGAAGATTCACAGTCAGTCCAACCCGCTCCCGATGGTCAAGCGTCCCAAGCTTCTCGTGAAGCTGACCAGCAGCAACTAAGGAGACGATTCCAATGCTTCTGAAAAACAAGAAGTCTGGCGAGGTCGAAACCATGCGGCACGGTCCGGCGACTGATGCCGTTGGCGCCGGCACGCATGAGTTCGTCAACGTCGACGGCGACGGCAAGGTCAAGGCTGAGAAGTCGAAGCCTGCCAAGGCGAGCGACAAGAAGTAATGCCAATCGCCGCCCGCTATCACGCTGCCCGTGACCGCGTGTTAGCGGGCGTCGACAAGACCTTTGCCGAGCCGGTCCTGCTCTCTTTTCTGAACAGTCAGAGCGGAGAGCAGGATTCTGCCCGCACTGCAATCCAGATCGACGCCGTCCTGAGGGTTGGCGGCGGTGACGAAAGCAACATGGCCGGTGGCTACGCCCAGTCCTGGCGCACCCAGCTGGCCGCCGGCAAGGCCGAGCTGCACATCAATGCAGCCCTTTACGAAGGGCCAGCAATTCGTTCGGGCGATCGCGTCCGGGCGCTCTCTCGGCGTGGCCAGCCCTGGTTCAACGTCGAACGCGTCGATGATCGGGGTGAGACCCGCCTGGTGCTGGAGCTGAGCGAAGTATGAGCCTTACGCGCATAGCCCTGCGGATCGCTGCGGTAGAAGCCCTCAAGGGTAGGACGCTGGCAGAGCGCGTCATGGATACGCCAAACGGGGCGCTCGACATCCAGGCGGACGGTTCGCTTCGTACCAATGAAGAGCGGCCGTTCATCAGCGTCTACACCGACCAGGGCAAGGCGGAGAACATCACGGGCCGCAGCCTGATCGAGAACGGTGTCTGCGACATCGTCTTCGAAATGGGCATCTCCATGGCCATGACCGAGGTCAACCAGGAGACCGGCGCCACGACCATTGTCGGCATTGCGGTTCCGGCGACCGATCGCAGCTTCGAGTTTTTTCTCGACATTGTGCAGCGGCAGATCGCCGATGCGCTGAACGACCCGGCCAATGCATGGGCGGAGATATATCGCGGGCTCCACTATCGTGTGGTCAAGATTGAATACGCCGGCGCCCGCAACACCGACGATGGGCAGCGCCTGGCCGGCCATCAGATGCGCATCTCGCTCGAGCTTGCCGATGACCCGGTTGCGGGTGAGGAGCTCGACGCTGACGACCCATTCGCGAAGTTCCTGGCGCTGCTTGAGGCGTCGGATGACGCGATTTACCAGACACAGGCCGCGACCATGCGGCAGCTGCTGACCGGCAGCAACGAGCCATGGGAGACCTTGCAGCGTCGACACGGCATGACCGCTGCCGAGCTACTCGCTCTGGGCCATGGTCCCGCGGCAGCTGATGCTGGTGAGGTCGGCGCTGCGGCGATCGAGGTCGACGGCCTGACAACAGTCGAGGTGAGCCAATGATTGCCGAGCTCGTGGGCATGAAGGCGGATCTTGAGTTCCTCAAGTCCGCCTTTGGCAATGCGCTCAAGGTCGGCCCAGTGGCCGTGGTGGATGCGCAGAAGGGATACCGGCTGCGGTTGGGCGGCACGGATGCGGAGCCGTTCCTGTCGCCGTTCTACCCGCATCCGGAGACCGGCAAGACCAGCGTGCCACTCAAGGTCGGCCAGGTGGTCGGCGTGATCAATCCGTCAGGCGATCCGCGCCAGGGCATGATCTTTCGGGCCGGGTATTCCGACGACAACCCGTCGCCCAACGAGGACATGGACGCCAACGTCTTCGATGACGCCGGCGTCCGGCTCCAGATCAAGGATGGCGTGCTGCACATCACGGCCGATGCGCATGTCGTCGTGAACGCACCCAAGGTGTCATTGGGCGGGGAGGGCGGTAAGCCGGTCGCCCGCATCGGGGACATGGTCAATGTCGGGTCGGGCTCCTCTTCGGGGCTGTGGCCCATCGTGGAAGGATCTTCGGTCGTTTCGGCCGTCGACTAGGAGAGAACCATGGAAAAGCAGATCTATGACGTTGCCGAGGGCGTTGCCTGGGTGAACGGCGCCAAGACCCCCAAGAGCCGCAAGGTCGAGCTCACGGCGGCGGAAGCCAGCTACGATCTCGGTCTTGGGCGGATCACGCCGGAGAGCAAGTCGAGCAAGCTCAAGGCCAGCTCCGGCAGCGCCGACAAGGCCGCCGACTGACATGGCCGATATCGATCGCAGAACGGGGCAGGTGATCGGCAATTACGCATCGGCGTTGCAGTCGGTGGAGATGATCTTCACGACGCGCATCGGCGAGATGATCCTGCTCCGCGAATTCGGGGCAGGGATCACCGATCTGCTCGGTCGCCTGATGACGCCGCCGCTCTTTGCTGCCTTTCAGATCCTGATCGCCGCCGGCATCGATCTCTGGGAGCCTCGCTTCCGCGTGCGCCGGGTTGAACTGACCGGCACGGTGGATGAGGTCAGGCTCGGCTCGGCCGGCTTTGCCATCGAGGTCGACTGGCGTCCTCGTGCCCATCTGGGCGACCCAACCGTCGATGGTGTCCGCACCTTCGGCCTCTCCTTCGTCAGCGGGTTCGTCCGCGTAGCCCAGCGTCAGACTTGAGGTTCCTATGGCCCTGCCGAGCGAATTGGAGAACCTGCCGCCGCCGTCACTGATCGAAGAGCTTGATTTCGAAACGGCGCGGCTCCGGTTCATGTCCTGGCTGCAGCAGGAATTCGACGCTGCTGGCATTCCCTTCGAAGTAGGCGACCTCAACGCCAATCCCGCCGCGGTGCTGATCCGGGTCGCCACTTACATCGACGGCAATCTGCGGGTCCGCATCAATGAAGCCATCCAGTCGTGGTTTCTGGCCTATGCCGCCAGCGGCGACCTTGATGTCCTGGCGCAATGGTACGATGTGGCCAGGCTGGCCGGGGAGACTGACGATGCTCTCCGCCGGCGTATCGTCGAAAACATCCGCGGACGATCAACCGGTGGCACAGAGGCCAGATACCGGGCCATTGCCCTGAACACCGACAGCAGGGTGGCTGACGTGGCGGTCTATACCGTCGGGCGTGATCCCACGGTGCATGTGGCGGTCTTTTCGACCGACAACAGCGGCGTCGCCGACGCGGCGCTCCTGGCCAAGGTCGGCGCAGCACTGCAGGCTCCGACCGTTCGCATGGTCAATGACACGATCGTCGTTGCTGCCGCCGCCCAGCAGGCGATCGCCGTCACCGCCAATGTGTGGCTGCTACCGCAGGCTCCGGAATCGGTTCTCGCCGATATGGTGACCAATCTGCGCGCGGCCTGGTCGCGCGACATGCTGCTCGGCCGCGATCTTTCCCGGTCCTGGCTGATGGCAAAACTGCAGGTCGATGGCGTGCAGCGTGTCGAGCTCGTGGCGCCGACGAGCGACATATCAATTCCGTTTAACCGGGCGGCCGCGCTTGGCGCGGTCACCCTTGCTAAGATGGGGCGCAATTACTGATGGCAGTCCGACCAGAAGCAACTCTCTACATCATCGAAGCTGGCGCGGAACGGCAGCGTCGCCTTGCCGACCAGTGTCGTCAGCTGCTCCGGCAGCACCTGGGGCTGTTCCGTCAGCTCGGCTTGGTGCCGGAATCGTCCAGCTGAAATGCTTCCCGAAGTAGCAGCGTCATGTGCGTGATGGACTTTGCGATGTCGGGAGATTTCGATTGCTGAAGGGAGGCGGCGACATCGAGTTTACGCAGCTTTTCGAGCAGTTCTTGGCGTGTCAGCAGGTCCTTATCGATCAGAACATTCACGATCTCTGAGAGAACGATCAGGTTGGCCGTCATGGCGGCGTTCACTTTTTGCTCGGCGATCATGCCAAGCAGCTCTGTCATCTTTTCCATTGGGTCGGTCATGCTGCTCTCCGCTGTTGTGGGGACGAGAGACTAACCGCCTACACCTCCGCTGACCATTGGGTGGGTTCATGACTTCGTCCCTGCTGCCGCAGAATGCGACCCCCTGGGAGCGCGCTGTTGCCGACGCCATGGTGCCCGCCGGCGCGGTGCAGAGCGCGATCGGTGCCATGCGGCGGGTCAAGTATGTCTCGCCGCGCCCGTCCATGCTGCCGTTCCTCGTATGGGAATACGGGCTGGGCGAGCTCACGCCTTATGTGCCGAACCTTTACACGCTGATCGATGAGGGCGTCCGCTGGCAGCGGTTGCGCGGCACGGTGAGCGCGATCGCCATTGGTCTCGCCTGGATCGGCTATACTGCCGAACTCGAGGAGGCCTGGACCGGTCGGCGCTTCTGGAATTCCTTCCAGCTGCGCTTCCCCGAGCTGCCGCCCCGTGACTTGCCGGATCTGGAGCGCATCGAAGGGATCACCGGGCTGTCGGTGCCCAAGCGCTCCATTCTGCGCCGCGGCGTGCACCAGTACGATGTCGGTCCCCTTGAGGGCGATCACTCGCGCCTCGATGGCTCCATGCTCGATGTGGAGAGCGGCATTGCCGTCACGCAAGCCGGGACGATCTGGTCTTTCGGCCGGGTGCACGAGTTCGAGCACCTGATGACCGAGGCCGAGGGTCTCGCGATCGGCAATTGGGTGGACCCGGTTGATGAAACCGGCCTGCTCTGGGCCAATCTCAACACCCTTTGGGCGGAGGCGAACTTCCTCTGGGCTGACAGCCCGGATCTGCAGCGAAGCGCCGCCATGGCCGGCTGGTTCGTCAACCGCGTGCTCTGGGTCCGCCTCAGCGGCGCCGATGGTGTCATCGGCTATCGCCGCTGCCGTGCCGTCCATGCCGTGCTCTCGGCGCCTCAGGGCGCCTATGCCCTGGGTTCGGCCAGGTATGCGCCCGCCCCGGCCGGAACGCGGCTCTATGCCGAGGCGCTGACGCAGTTCGACGATGCCGACGGCGTGGTCTGCACCGAGGTTGCACTCGTGGTCAACGCGCAGCTGGCGCCGGGTCTCAAGCCTGGGCTGCTCTGGCTCGAGCCGGATCAACTGGTGGAGGGCGAGCCGATCGCGGTCCAGTCGGTTTCGATCCCGCTGCGCCGAACCGTGCGCGAACGGATCAAGTTCGTGGTGGACTTCGACAACACCTTGCCTGACCCCGAGCTTACCTTCTCGCGGTCGAGCAACAGCCAATACCTGCCCCTGCTGAGTGAGGCGATCTGATGCCGGATCCGGAATTTTATGCCATCAAGGACGCCAATGGTGTCGTCCAGACGTTCACGCCGAACGACGATCCCCCCAAGGGCGCCAAGCAGGATGCGACCGTTGCGGCCATCCAGGGCGTCGGCACCCGCGCCTATGGTGCTGCTACCCGTATCGCTGCCGCAGCAGTGACCACCGTCAGTGCGCCGATTGCTGCGGGTGAAGTCATGCTGCATGCTTCGGTCAAGCAGTACGTCCTGGTCGTTGACGGCGAGGCGGATGTGATCACCGCAGACGCTGCGATCCCGCTTGAGGCTGGCGAAAAGTTCCACCTGCGGATCACCTCGGGTCAGCGCATCGCCACCATTCGCGACAGCGAGGATGGTTTCCTCCATATCGTTGCGGTCGCCTAAGGCCGCTTCACTCACCTCTCATCACGACGCAGGAGGCAGGCTTGGCTCTGACCACTGAGAATGTTGCCCTGACCGGCGCCTGGCTGCTGGTCAGCGACGGCGACGCCCGTTTCATTGCCCAGATCAAGTCGGTTGCCGTGGTGGCCGTGCATGTCGGGGCGGCCGCGCCGGCCGAAGATGCGCCGCACATCGTGCTGGCTCATGACGGCGATCGTTCGGTGGCTCTCGATGGGCTCACCGGCGAGAAGATCTATGCCCGCGCCGCCGCTGGCGATGCGGGCGCCATCACCATTATCCGGGGCTAGTCATGTTCGGCATCGGCACGATTGGCAGTGGTATCGGGCGGCTGGGCGCCACTGCCAACAGAGGAAAGGGCGGGGGGTGGCAGTCCCGCTTTGACGATTGGTACGATTTCGAGGCTGGTCGGTCCAAATTCGCGGATTACAACGGGCTGACCGACACTTGGTCCGGTGGCCTCGTCCAAACCCCCACCGGCTACACCAGCGTAGCGGCCAATGTGCTGGCACGATCAGCCCTTGGGTTGCAGACAGTGCCGACGCGGGTGAACAAGTGCACCAACCGGAATGCCAATCCGGTAGATTTGACGAATGTCTCAAAGGCCGGTGATGCAGCGGCAGTATTGTCCGTTGTTGATGATGTTGCGGCCCTAGCGGCTGCGGGCCTTTCAGGCATCTGCACTAGCGGCAAGGTCTACAAGTTCGACAACAGCGCGGGAACCGGAGACGCTTTCCTAATTGTGTCTGGACAGGTGGGTAACACCAATACGCATATCGTCAGTGCTTTCGTGCGTGGTTCAGAGGCAAGAATATACGCGACCACAGGCGCAGATGGTGCCTATGACTTCCCTGCCAGCGATAGCTATCGCCGCGTTTCAGCAGTAATAAACCCGACCGCTACAACACGCCAACTAAGCTTCTACGTCCGGGCAGGGCGCACTGTCTACGTAATCCTCAACCAGCTTGAGGAAGGCTCCTTCGCCACTCCCCCAATCGTAACCTCTGGCTCCGCAGTCACCCGCACCGGCAACCGTCAGGTGATCGACCTAACGGGGAAGCTGCAATACGGCGTGGCAGGGTTTGTGAAGGTGGATTTGAGGGGCATCGATGCGGCAGCTTTCCCTCGCGCATTCAACTTTTCTAGCGGAACGGGGGCACAATCATTCCGCATTTCCAGTTCGGCAGGGGCGTGGGTGCTGTCCACCAGCACAGGTGCATTCCTCTCACTCGGACCCTCTGTAGTGGATGAAGTGACACTTGCCTTCGCTTGTGGGCCGGGGTTCCAAATGGGCCGCAGGGTGGGCGGGGCGGCTCCCGCTCCAGGCAGTTCTACGATGCCTTCACTTTCACAACTTGCAATTGGCGGGAACAGTTATGACGGCATCGCCAACTCCTACCAGTTCACCAAAAAACTCGGCCTGATCTTCGGCACTCCCGACCGCCCCATCAACCAAGCCCTGTTCGATCAGGTCTATGCACAGGCGGAGGCTTTAGCATGACCCTGCGCTATTTCCTTCTTCAAGCCCCCTCTCAAGAGCAGGGCATTACCGACGCGGCGGCGGTGGGCTGGGTTACAATGGTGGACGGCATCCCCGCGACCACGCCGCCAACATGGTGCGACCTCATCCCAACCACTGCCTACGAGGCTCAAGCGGTCTATGGCGAGCCGGATGCAGAGGGCGTTCCCACGGTAATCTCAGAAGCTGTTCTCGCGCCGGGTGCATGGTTCATCGCCAGCATTCAGGATGGCGAGCCGCCGAACCTCATAGAACCGCGAATTGTGGCTTCTTGGGAGGCTGGAGAGCCGGTGCCAATGCCTGATGGCGTGGTGGCGCTTAGCCCTGTGCTGAGCGGGATGGTCTAGACCCCACACCCTAACATCATCTGTGGGGTGGATGATCGGCTCCCGGGTTGGCATAAGGATCCCTCATCACTAGGGGGCTCCTTATGTTCTTTATTCGGCTCGGCATTGTTGTCGCTTGGTTAGCGCTGATCCTTGGCATCATGCAGTTTGGGCTGGGCTTCTATGTCGCGAGCCAGGGCGATGCCGACATCAGGGCTGCCATGACAGCGCGCTACCTGGGACGCGGCGGAAGTGTCGCAGCGATCAACCAGGGGCTGATCCTGTTCGTTGTCGGTGTGGCTTTGGGTATACTGGCGACCATCGGGAACAAGATATCCGGGTGGACCAAAGCAAATTCTCGATTGTCGGCGTAGGTGGTGGCGATGCGGGGTATGAAACTTGTCCTGGTCGGTGTAGTCGCCGCTTTGCTGTCGCAGCCGGCCTTTGCGTTTCGCGAGATCGAGATGCAGGATCGCTACTGTGCAGGAATGCCGACGGGTGTTCGTCTCGCCGACGGGAGCATAGTGGACTGTCTCGATGGCGATCTCGCAATAGAGGTCGATTTCTCCGACCACTGGGCAGCAGCAATCGGCCAGTCTCTGCATTATGCCAGGGTGCAAGGGGAGCGCTCTGCGGAGCTATCAGCGCGCGGCCGCAGAGGTTTGTCGAGCATCAGGCCGGCGATCATTCTCGTGTGCAACGACAGCTACTCAATCGAGGCATGCTCCGCGCATCAGGAGCGATTGTTAAAAACCGCTGAGTACTGGCGCATCGGTCTGCTGGTCTGGCTCTGTGATAGCCGCTCCGACGCTGGTCTTGCGGACTGCGACTTTGTCGATCTCTACGAAGTTGGAAATCTGACACCTTAGGGCGTCGAACATCGGCAAGGCTTTGCTACGGCGACCTTCCACTCATTCAGCACAGCCCCGCTTCTGCGGGGCTTTTCTTTTGACTTTCCCAGATGGAGCCTCGGATGGCTTTCGAGCACGAGAGTGGACTGCCCCATGCCTATGATCGCGTGCAGGGGCGACAGGACCTGCAGAGCGTGGTCTTCTATGGCCCGCGTCCGCTGATCCAGGGCGCCGAGCTCGTCGACCTGCAGGAAATCATCCGGGGGCGGCACAACCGCCTCGGGCGCCTGGTGGCGCAGGACGGCGATCGGGTCGAGAGCGCATTCGCCGTGGTCGATATCGACGCCGAAACCGTCACGCTGACGGCCGGCAAGATCTACATCTCTGGCGATGTGTTTCCCGTTGCCGAGGCGGTGCTCGCAAATGTGCCGATGGCGGGCCGTGTTGAGATCGGCGTGCGCCTGCTGCGGCAGTGGATTACCGCCGAGGATGATCCCAATTTGCGCGGCCTGGTGCCAGGTTCCCTGGCGGAAGGCGAGGACGGCGCTGCGCGTGAAGTGGCGTCGATCGCCTGGGCAATTGTTGATGACGGCGGGGCGGGGGAGTTCTTCCAGGTCTACCTGCTGCAGGATGGAACTATTCTCGATCAGACGCCGCCTCCCGCGCTCGACGGCATGATGCAGGCGCTCGCGCTCTACGATCGTCCGCATGGCCACTACATCGTCTCCGGGCACCGGGTCTCCTCGTTGGGTTTGGAGGCGGGCAAGCGCATCTTCTCCATCGAGGAGGGCGAGGCCAACATTCTCGGTCGCAAGGTTGTGCGGCATGCATCGCTCCGTTACGCCGAAACAGAGAACTGGGATGTCGGTGCGGTTCCAGGCGAGACGCACACTTATGCTGGCGGCGCCAGCCAGACGATCGAACTCGCGCAGTTCCCGATCGACGCGATCACGTCGATTCTGCTGACCAAGGAGAAGACGGTCACCCTCACCCGGGGTGCGCTCGCCAATGGCATCGACGGCCTGCCGGATACCTCCGTGATCGACATTGTCTCAGTCGTCCAGGGCGGAACCACCTACACCGAAACGACGGATTATATCCGCACCGGCAACGGCGTGGATTGGGCACCGGTTGGCCCGGAGCCTGCTGTGGGCTCCTCCTACAACGTAACCTATCGCTACCGCGCCAGCGTGGCTGCCGACAGTTTCGATCAGCGGACCCTCACCGTCTCTGGTGGTGCCACCGGTGGCGACATCATCGTGGCTTACACCTGGAAGCTGCCCCGGATCGACATCCTCGGCCTGTTGCCAACAGGGGCGCCCATCTATGTGCGCGGCATCTCTGCCCGGGCCAATCCGGTTATGCCGATCCCGCCGGGCAACGTGCTGCCGCTGTGTGAGGTGCATAATGACTGGCTTGGCGCCCCAACGATCATTGCCGACGGGGTGCGCACAGGAGTGCGCATGCCGACTTGGTCGGAGCTCCGTCGGCACCTCAACGTCATCGAGGATCATTCCCGGCTCATCCAGCTGGAACGGCTGCGCAGCGAAGTTGATCGCCGCGACCCCACGGCGAAGCGAAATATGTTTGTCGATCCATTCACCAGTGACGAGTTTCGCGATGCGGGCATTGCGCAGACTGGCGCCGTGGGCAATGGCATTCTGCAACTGGCGATCACGCCGACCTTCTACGACGCCGATCTGGTCGAGCCGGTGATGCTCGACTGGGTAGAAGAAGTACTAGTCGAGCAGAGCCTCAGGACTGGCTGCGAGAAGATCAACCCTTACCAGAACTTCACGCCTATGCCGGGCAACCTGAGGCTCACGCCGGCGGCCGACTTCTGGACGGAGCGCACCACGCAATGGACCTCCCCAATGACGTTGGAGTTCCAGCGGGGCGTGCAGTCGTGGGGCGGGCCGTTGGTCACCCGCGATACGTCAACTGAGCAGCTGGGCAACCGCAACCAAACGCTGCCCTTTCTGCGGCAACGGTCCGTCGCCTTCACCATCTCCGGGTTCTTTCCTGGAGAAATCCTTGAGGCGCTCACCTTCGACGGGAGAAGCGTCAAGCCGGCAGGGGCACAAACCGCTGACGCCGACGGGGAGATATCTGGCAACTTCGTCATTCCAGCCAACATCACGGCCGGTACCAAGACGGTTCGTGCAGTTGGGATGGGCGGCACCGAAGCAGAGGCGTTGTTCACCGGTCGTGGCACTCTCGAAGTCAGCCTGATGCGCCGGGTGACCACAATCAGCCGCTGGGTAGCGCCGCCGCCCGTCGTGGCGGACACCGGTGGCGGGGGTGGAGACGGGGGGAACACCGGCACCTGGGACGGGAGCATGGATTCTCTCGACCCTCAGGCTCAGATCTTCCTGTTGCCACAGACCCGGCAGCTGGTCGGGGTTGATTTCCATCTTTGCGCGATCGGTGACACTGGCAATCACGTGCTGGTGCACCAGGTCGCGGTAGAGAACGGGATACCAACTGTCGATCTTGAAGCTGAGGCCTTTGTGCCAATGGGAGGGGCGGTGATCGGCTGGAAGTCGGGAAGGTATCGTCTGCCGGTCACCACGACAAACGATCGGGACCATGCCTTTGTCATCAAGACTGATGACGGCGATCATGCCATCTCGATTGCAGCGCTTGGCGGGTTCGATGTGGCGCAACAGAAGCCGGTCACGACGCATCCCTATCCCATCGGTCCCCGCCTCTCCTCGGTCAATGCCCGGACCTGGTCGCCGCATCAGGGAGAGGCACTGGCCTTCCGGTTGATCGCAGCGCGCTTTCCGGTGACCACAAAGGTGGTGGAGCTCGGAGAGTTCGACCTGATCGACTGCAGCGACCTGCAGGTGCGTGCGGCCGTCGAATTGCCGAGCGCGGCCTGTTCTGTGGTGTTCGAGGTGGAGCGCACGAACGGCACGGTCTACCGCTTGCTGCCCTTCCAGGTACTGCAGCTCTCGGAGTTTATCACCGAGACGGTGACCCTTCGGGCGGTGCTGACCGGTACTAACACGCTCTCGCCGATCCTCTACGCACCGGTGGAGCTCATTGCTGGCGAGATTGCTACGGAAGCGATCTATGTAACCCGCGCTTTTGACATCAGCGCGGCGGATCGCATCTCAGCCTATCTCAAGTTGGCGCTACCCTCAGGATCGACGATGGCTATGGCTTATCAGATCGACAATGGAGCATTCCTGCCGCTGCCTCTCGAGGCGACGGAGATATCTCCGGATCCTGCCTGGGTCGAGCAGAACCACCGGGAAGATTCGATAGCGGGAACACAGATGCGCATCAGGATCACGCTGACAGGTGGTCCGGCGGCGCGCCCGCGCGCCAGCGATTTCGGGCTGGGGGTGATGTAAAATGGCAAGCACTGCACACCGGAAATACCCACTGCCCGATGAGCAACGCACGGTAGCAGAGGAATTCTACAATCTTCTGCAAAGTGTGCTGCCGATGGTGGACCTTGATGTCCATTCACTCTCGCAGGCTCTCGCGGGTAAGGCCTCCCTCAGCCATCCTCACGAGATTGCTCACGTCACCGGACTCTCGACCGCTTTGGCCGGGAAAATGCCCATTAGTCAGACGTTCCACCTAGCCGATCTAAATGACGTTGAAGGCGCTGAGGAAGCGCCAGATGGATATGTACTCGTTAAGATTGGTGACGTTTGGCTTGCGCAAGCAGCGAATGCGGCCTTGGGTAATCATAAACATAATATCGAAGCGATTGATGGGCTTCAGGCTGAGTTGCAAAAGCGGGTCGGCAACCTCTCCCGCATTCTCTACCACACGACATCCGGCACCTATACGCCTGCACCGGGGGTGAAGGCGATCCGCGTCCGGGGTTGCGGTGGCGGGGGAGGTTCGGGCGGGGTTGACGGATTGGGTGGGTCAAGTCAACGCGCATTTTCATGCGGCGGCAGCGGCGGTTCATACTTCGATATCTTCATCCCTAGTGGTGATCTTGCCGCCAGCTACGAATGTGTAATAGGGGCAGGAGGAACGGCGGGATCTTCCGTTTCGCCAGGCGGGGACGGCGGCACCGGGGGAACTACAAGCTTTTCGGATGGAGCAAAGACCGCGACCGCTCAAGGGGGGGCGGGTGGCAGAGGTATGCAAGCCACGTCCTCTTCCGCAGAGGCAGGCCCCACAGGACCGGTTAGAACCGCCTCTCTAATTGGCTTTGTCGGGCTTGCTCTTGCCTCGCACCCTGCTGTCTCCTGCTATCTCGTAGATGGTAAATTTGTGTCCTGGTCAAAACCGGGATCGTCTCCGTTGGGAGTGCCCGGGCCCGGTCATTCCAATGGGTCCGATGTAGGTGTGTCAGGCTCAGGTTACGGCGCGGGCGCCGGTCCTGCTTCAGTAGGCGGACTGAATGCCGCCAACTACTCCGGCGCAGCCGGAACCCCTGGCGTCATTATAATTGAGGAGTACGTCTGATGCTGGGCGCAGTTATCAGGAACGGGGAAGTTGCCAACATCATCATCGTAGAGCGTCCGGGTGACTTCGGTACCGTTCCTTGCGCTGATCATGTGGGAATAGGGTGGACCTATGCGGGAGGGAAATTCGCCGCACCTGATACAGCGTCGTCCAGTACACTGGCAGAGGTGCTTGCCGCCAAGTTCAGCGAACTGGATCGCAAGCGCCGGGCTGTTGAGGAGGGGGGGATTATCTTCAACGGAGTGCCCCTCAAGACTGACCGGCAAACCGCCTCCATCATCACCGCCGCCTATGTGAAGGCCAAGGAAAACCCGGCTTTCCAGATCCCGAACTGGAAGTTTTCCGACGGGGTGTTCGCGCCTCTCGACGCTGCCACGATCATCGCCGCTGGTGACGCTATCAGCGCGCATGTGCAGTCCGCCTTTGATCGCGAAGCGGCGCTCACCGCCGAGCTGCTCGCCATGACGGAAATCGACGATGTCCTTGCTTTCGATGTCCAGTCCGAGTGGTGATGGCTGCACCCTTTTTCCAGATGGAAACTGGCGGCACTGCTGCGATGCCCATGACCTGGCCTACACGCTGGGCGGCGACAAGGTCCTGATCGATCTCGAACTCGCAAGTTGCGTGGCTCAGACCGGCAACGGCCTGGCTGCTCTTATCATGCTGCTCGGCCTGACAGCCGGGGGCTGGCTCTGGTGGTGGAAGGCGCGGCGCGCCGACAAGCCCTGACTTCTACCCGGCCAATCGGGCCGGTCTCTTCTCTTACCCTCACATTAAGGAGATACCCGATGACCACACCGGTTTTCGGCATGACGTTTTCTCGGCCGCACGACGAGCCGGTACCGGTGCTTGGCGCCGACTTCTCAAAGGCGCTCCTGATCGAGAGCTCGGCCGATGCCGACGCAACCGCCTTCCCGATCGGCGAACCGGTGCGTTTTTCCACCTCCGACGCCACGATGGTGGCAAAGCTCGGTACCGGCGCGCTCCGGGACGCTGTCAACGCGATCAACGCGCAGCTGTCCGGGCTCAATGCCGGCGGCGACGTAACGGTCGTTCGTGTGACGGAAGGTGTGGATGCAGCTGCAACAGCCGCCAACATCGCAGCAGAGCTGGCGCCAGAAAAGATTGCAGCCATTCCTTCGCTGGTGAACGCTACACCGCGCCTGATCTGGGCTGGCCGGAGTGCCTATCGCGTCGATCTGGACACCACCAGCCCGGTGGTTGCGGCACTCCACATTGCCGCCGAGCGTCTGCTGGCCATTGCCGTGGTGGATGTCGATGACACGTCAGCCACGAACGCGATCGATGCTCGCGAGACCATGAATTCGGAGCGCCTGCTGCCGGTCGGTGTGGCCGCGCGCGTCTATGAGGGGGAAACTTTGGTCACCTGCCCGATGGGGCCGCGCGTGATCGGTCTGTTCATGCGCGTCGACAATGAGAACGAGGGCGAGCCCTTCGATCCGATCGCGAACAGGACCATCTATGGGCTGGCTGGCTTGTCCCGCAAGATCCCGTTCTCGCTGCTCGACGGTGCGACTGAAGGCCAGCAGATGCTCGAGAGCGAAGTGTCGATCGTCGCGGCAGGCGAAAGCGGCGTGGACGGTGCCGTCGCTGACGGCGGCTTCATTTTCATCGGCACTGACAATGCCACGACGGGCGAGCTCTGGAAGCAAATCCACCAGGTGCGCGGTGCTGACTATCTCACCGTCAAGATGATGGAGATCACGCGCACGTTCCTGGGCAAGAAGATCACGCTCGACCTGGTCGAGGCGTGGCTCAACTCCATCAAGTTCATGCTGCGCGATCACAAGGCTGGTGACGACATCCTTGGCTATGAGGTCGATTTCCGCGCCGACAAGAACAGCCCCGAGCAGATCCGGCTGGGTCACCTCACGGTCAATCTCGGCATCGAGCCTGCTCCCGCCTTCAAAGTTGCGCATCACGAGGTGCGCCGCTTCCGCCCGGCCGTCGAGGGCCTGGTTGCCGACATCATCGCCCGTCTCAACGCCGTCGCATAAGGACCGACACCATGCAGCAGCCGCTACTCATCCTGACCGCCGTCGACGTCCGACGGGCGGAGGAGGCGGGAACCTCCCGCGCCACCACCATCTCGACCCTCACCATCCCGGCTGTGAACTTCGTCACCGCCGAGCATTCGCCCGGCGGCGGTGTCGGGGCGGTGAACTTCACTCTCCCACGCATCGAGGCGTTGGAACCCGCCTTCTCTGCGAAGGGCCTCGACCGCGATGTTTTCCGCGGCTTGGGTATCTCGGACCGCTGGACCTTCGCCAGTTCCTACCGGGACAAGAAGACGAACCGCCCCATGGCGGCTCGCGGCATCATCGAGGGCGCGATCACGCAGTGGGAGCCTGACGAGAGTGACCCGGCCGAGTTCCAGGGCTGCAATCACGCCTTCAACGAGGTGACGCACTTCGAGCTCACTCTGGATGGGGAGGAGTTCTTCTACTTCGACTTCTGGGAGCGGGTGCTGCGCCGCGACGGGGTGGACCTCTTTGCCGACGATCGCCGCGCCCTCGGGGCCTAATGCAGACGCTTTGTGGACGGGGGGAGGCAGCGCCTCTCCTCGCGCTCAACCGGAAGGGCTGTAATCGCTGGGTGCTCCTGACGCGGCGGTATGCGTTCAAGTTCCCGGCGCTGTCGAGTTGGCAGGACTTTCTGTTCGGCCTGCTCAACAACATGAATGAGGCTCGTGAGCATCACCTGCCGGGGCGGTGCCCGATCCTCTGGTCGCTGCCTGGTGGCTTGCTGGTGGTCATGCCTCGCGTCGAGATCATGAACGAGGTGCAGTTCCAGCAGTTCGATCCCGGAGTCTTCAATACTGAGTATACCCTGAATGTCGAACATAAGCCTGACAGCTACGGCTTCCTGGATGGGAAGATCGTGGCCGTCGATTACGGCTGGTGACGGTCGCAACAAACTTTAACGCATAGAGAAACGCAATGAGCGAAACCAAGCGGTCTGTAACTGTCGATCTTGCATACCCTTTCGAGCACGAGGGGCGCGAAGTAAAAAGCCTCTCATTCCGCCGCATGAAGGCAAAGGATGCCCTTGTAGCAGAAGGCGAAACCAACCAAGCCAAGGCCGGCTACCTCCTGTATGCGGCTCTCGCTGGCGTCGATGTTCAGATTATCGAAGAGCTCGACATCGAAGACCTGGAGAAGATCGGGGAGGCGATCATCCCCCTGATGGGAAAGTCCGCAGCGGCCGCCATGGACAAGCAGAAGAAGGCGTCCAGCCCATACAATGGCGCGACCTGATCTACGCCATGGGGATCGAAAGCGGCTCAGGAGTGGATGCCGTTGAAGACTGGGACATCGATAAGCTGGTAAGCTACTCCCAAACGGCTGCCAAGCGCCTCAAGCGGGCAAAAGCCCGGGGGCAACCCCCGGGCAAGTAGAGCAACTTACTCTTTCCCCGACATCAGGAAAGCCCCCATCACTTGGTCGTAGGGCCCGCCGCTAAACAGCATGGTGGTCCGATCGCCGTCGCCCAGAGATAGAGCCGCGATAGCGTGGCTATCTCCGTCAATCTGAACCCCGCCGGCAAGTATGTTTACCGGGCTGCCGGCATCGTTCCTCAATCTGTAAGAAACAGGATGTACCGCATCGGCAGCCAACATGAAGTTGATGCCCTGCATCTGACTTTCCATCTGGGAGAAAGCTCGCCCGGTCCCAAGCTCAACCCTCTGATCGAAACCTGAAAGGGAGGACTCTACATTAGCCGGAGAGACGTAGAGGGCGAAGGCATCCTCTCCCGAGCCCACGTCCCCAACCACGATCGGCAATTCACCTTCTATGGTCACGTCAGTAGTGTAGTCCGACGATGTGATTTGATAGTCGTCGACTACAAGGAACCTCTCTACGATATCCTCAATCGCACGCAACTGTGCCTTTTGCTCTTCATCCAGGTCGCTGAACATCGAAAAGCGCGCCACGAACGGTACAGTCACATCATCCCCGCCTAGCGCCTCCTGAATATCACTTGTGCTGACGCGGATCTCCACGTTGTCTGCTTTGCAGGCGGCAAGAGCTACCGCGACAGCACCGACAATGACGACTCTCCCGATCATGCCGACACCATCGGGGTGACGGGCTGCTTCTTCGTGAAAAGTGCCAAGACACCGCCGATAAACGCCAAAGCCATGAACACTGCCACCAGTGTCCCACCCAAAATCGCGCCAGCAGCTGCGGAGAGTATCAAGAGTGATCCCGGCCACTTAGACCGCGCGCCAATGGCGACTGAGCCAAACACAATGCACAGGAAGGAAAAGGCTACGCCACCCCACCCTAGCGCTACAACCGTGTTGCCGCCTTCCGCCTCCATAGCTGTACTTATCCCGCCGACGAGCAAAGTAATTCCCGCAGCAAATACGCCGAATACGCCAGCAATAATGGCGATGATCCCGCCTGCCTTTTGCATGTAAGTCCCTCCAAGTAATGAGCCGAACAATAAGACTCAAAACCGAAGGTTGTCCATCGTGGCCACACTCAAATCCTCCCTGATACTTTCGCTTATCGATCACGTCACGGCACCCGCTCGCGGTATTGCTGGCGCGGTGCAGGGCTTGCAGGGTCGCCTAGAAGCCAACAACCGGCAGATGGCCGCCATGCGCGGCCAGATGATCGATGCGGCAGCGGTAGGCTATGCGCTTTTCCGTGGGCTGTCGGCACCGATCACGGCTGCTGCGGACTTCGAAGCATCCATGAACCGCGTCGGGGCGGCGTTGAGTCCCACGAATACGGAGATGGAAAAGCTCACCGCTCTGGCCAAGGATATGGGTCGGACGACGCAGTTCTCGGTGAACGACTCTGCCTTGGCGATCGAGATGCTGGCCAAGAACGGACTTGATGCAGCGTCCATCCTCGGAGGCGCTCTTGCGACGTCGATGGACGTTGCGGCTGCCAGCGGCGCTGATCTGTCGACCGCGGCCGACATCACGACCGACATTATGGCCAACTTCAAGCTGCGGGCTGAGGATCTGGCCAATGCCGCTAACGGCATTTCCGGCGTGCTCGTCCAGTCGAAGTTCGACATCGAAGACTATCGCCTGGCACTCGGTCAGGCTGGTGGGGTGGCTGGTGGCTTGGGCGTCACACTGGAGGACTTCAACACCACGATCGCGGCCACCTCGTCATACTTCGCCAGCGGCTCGGATGCTGGCACTAGCTTCAAGACCTTCCTTCAGCGGCTCGTGCCTGCCTCGACGCCCGCAGCAGAAGCAATGCAAGAACTCAACCTCGAGTTCTTTGACGCCAACGGCAACATGAAGTCGATGGCGGAAATTTCTCAGGAATTGAGGGACGGGCTGGACGGCCTCAGCGATGAAGCCAAGAACGCGGCTCTCCAAGACATCTTCGGCACTGACGCCATCCGAACCGCGATCGCCTTGGCAGAGGTTGGATCTCGGGAGTTCGAGAACCTTCAGGCCATCATTGCAAACACTAGTGCCGCTGACCAGGCGAGGGCTCGCATGGAAGGTTTCTGGGGAACCGTGAAGCGGCTCCAGTCGGCGTTCGACCTTCTGTCCACCACTATCGGTGAAGCGCTCCTGCCGGCGATGACGGCAGTTGCTGACAAGCTGATCCCGATTGTGGACCAAATGATCGCCTTCGCGCAGGCCAATCCGAGGCTAACGGCTGCAATCGTGGGGACCACGACGGCTCTGGTTGCCTTCCGTGTAGCATCGCTTGCCGCTCGTTTCGCGATGACGTGGATGGGCGGTGCGTACCTATTTTCAGCAATTGCCGGAATGAAGGGGCTGGGCACCGCTACTACAGCAGCAGCGGCGCCCTTCGGCCTTCTCGCCACCCGGATGAAAGCGGCTCGAACCGCGCTTATCGCCTATGCAATGGCGGCGTCTATCGCCGGTAAGGGCGCGGCCCTGCAGATCATTGGGCAGAGCGCCCTTGCGGTTCTCAATCCTCTCCGGCTCGCCACGGCGGCTATGCACGCTCTGAAGGTGGCAGTGATCGGAACCGGCATAGGCGCGGCTTTGGTCGGTATCGCGGCTGCTGGCATGTTTATCTTCAACAACTGGTCTGGCATTGGTGAGATGTTCAACGCTTTCGGCACGGCATTCATGGCCGCCATCGGACCGCTGGCTCCAATGCTCCAGCCTGTCCTCGACGGCACCGGGCAGTTGCTTGGAATATTTACCGGGTTAACCGGCGAGCTCGACGGTGCCAAGTGGACGCAGTGGGGCGCGCAGGCGGGCCTTGCCATCGGCGGTCTTGTTGCGACAGCCGCGGCAAATGTCTCGCGGCTGGTGGAGTTTCTGCAGGCGATCCCCAGCAAGCTCATGGCTCTCCCTGGCCAGATCGCAGGCATATTCACGAGCATTGATTGGGTACAGATCGGCTCGGACATGATTACTCAGTTATGGCAGGGCATCCAAACAATGTTTGGCCGCATGGCTGCTTGGGTCAAAGCCGAGCTGACGAAGATGTTCACCATCCGCAACCCCTTTGAGGGTTGGTTTGGTGGCGGCCCGGCAGCGGCGCAAGCTGTCGTGGACGGCACCAGGGCAGCGGGCGGTCCGATCGCCGGCGGCAAAACCTACCTCGTCGGAGAGGAAGGCCCGGAGCTGATCACACCAAGCCGCTCCGGTCATGTGAACACTGCGGCTGACACGCGGCGTATGTCCGGGGCTGGATTTGGCGGCGGCATTGGGTCTGTCTCGTTTGGGAACATCATCATCCAGGGTGGTGCCAATGCCACGCCGCAGCAGATCGGACAGGAGTTTGGCCGGCAATTGCGGGAAGCATTCGCCAGTATTCAGGCCGATACCGAGTTTGGGGTGGTCTGATGTTGTACCAGATTGGCTCTCTCACTTTGGACACCAGGCCGTTCAACGCTGATGAGATGGGGCGATCGGCCGGCGCCGACTTCGCCGTCAAATCTCTGATCGGAACTCTGCCGGGTCGCGAATTTATGGGGGAGGGTGACGACAAGATCACGCTCTCAGGGCAGCTGCTGCCCTTCAAGACTGGGGGGCTCACCGAGCTCGACATGGCCCATGAATTCCGCCGGTCCGGTCAACGGCTCCCCGTCATGCGCGGAGATGGGAAGATGTACGGATGGTTCGCCATCGAAAGTGTCGAGGAAAGTCATTCCGAACTGATGCGCAATGGCGTGGGCTTCGTGGTGAAGCACTCCATCAGCCTTATCAAGGTCGGGCCGGAAGGGGCGTCACCGAACATCCTTGGAACAATCCTCTCCCTGTTCAATGCGGTCGGGCGGTAGCAATGGCACAGACGATTACCATTCGCCGCGAAGGCCTGACGCTCGATCTGCTGCTCTTCCAATCCTATGGACCGAGCGGCCGCGACCTGCTCGAGATCGCTTTCGGGATCAACCCCGGCCTTGCAGATCTAGGGCCTATCATCCCGCTCGGCACCACTGTCACAATTCCCGACCGGCCGGTCGGTAGCGCGCTGTCCTCGCGGCCCGTCGTTTCACTGTTCGGATAGTCAGCATGGCGTGGAAAGTTCAGTGGAAGGTCTTCGTCGACGGTCGGGATATGACTGCCGCCATGGAGCCGTACCTGCTCAGCATCAGCGTGTCCGATAAGGATGGAACGGCTGGGGACACCTGCAGCCTCAGCTTCGACGATGCAGGGGGTCAGGTGAAGCTGCCGTCTGACGGGGCGAAAGTGCAGGTGTATCTACAAGGGGTGCCGATTTTCTTCGGCACGGTGGACAACGTCCGTTTCGCCCTGTCGCGCGACGCCGGCAGCGTGCTCCAGGTGAATGCAAAAGGCTTCGACGCCAAAGGCAAGATCAAGGAGCCGCAGTCGCATCACATGGACGATGCACCCCTTGAGACATTCCTGGGCAAGGCGGCGGAGAAGGCCGGGCTTTCTGGAATCCTTATCGACCCTGCCTTTGCTGGTATTCGGCGCGATTATTGGTCGGCAGATGCGGAGAGCTTTCTCCATATCGGACAACAAATCGCGCGCGAGCTCAATGGCACGTTCAAGATCCGCGGCGACAAGGCAGTGTTGGCACAGCGCGGCAAAGGGGAAAGTGCAACTGGCGCGGCTATGCCGGCTATCGTCGGCCAAGTCGGCCGGAACGTCATCTCGCTCGACATTGCTCCAATCACCAGTAGACGCAAGTTTGCCAAGGCGGTGGCGCGTTACTTCGACCGACCCTCCGCGAGCTACAAGCAGGCGGAAGTAGATACCGGCATAGAGGGCGCCGAGGCGACCAATGAGGTGCGTGCTCCTTTTGCAGATGCCGATCAGGCTCAGAGTGTGGCTGAGGGGCGCAAGTCAGAAAGCGAGCGCGAAGGCGGGGAGGGGTCAGTTGATCTTGACCTCGAGGTGGCTGCTCAGGCGGAGGGTACGTTTCTTCTCACCGGGGCGCGTCCCGGGGTTGATGGCAGTTACCGCATTGTCAGCGTCACCCACAAGGCGGACCGGAGTGGCGGCTCCACCACTTCGTTGGAACTCAAGCAGCCCGGTGGCGGTGCGGGCAAGGATGCCCGCACGCCCGCAGCCTAAAGCTCGACTGAGAACTGATAGGCGTTGAACCGGTCTGCTACCAGACGCCCGGCATTCCTCGAGTGCACATAGGTCTCGATGAAGATCGATGAACTCTTCCAGCCACCAGCGTCCATGGCAGTGCGCACGTCCATGCCGAAGCCGATCGCGTTGGTGGCAAAGCTGTGCCGCCCGCATGCGTGGCTCGACTTGTACGGAATTTCGGCGCGGCGGCAGACGGCTGCGATCCGCTCGTTGACGCTGAACCGGCAGCGATAGCGGAAGACCGGCTCGTCGAGGTCAGCTTCCTCTTTCAGCTGATGCAGTCGCATAACCAGCTCGTCGGTCAGGTGACGGACCGAGTTGGTTTCCGTCTTGGTCCGGAGCAGCACGGCCTTGCGGCCGACCAGGTCGACCTCGGACCAGCGGAGGCGTGTGGCTTCGCTTACCCGGGCGCCCGTGTGGCTCATGAAGATCACCAATGCGGCGAGGTGTGAAAGACCATCCTTGTCACGCTGGCGGCAGAAGACATGCAGCCATGCCTGTGAGGCGGGCTGTTTGCGTCGGCGGGGTTCTTCCTTGAAGCGGCGAACCCGGATTAGCGGGCACCAACCACGCTCATAAGCATGGATCATCACGGCCCTGGCTGGGGAGAGTGCCTGACGATTGCGGGTCGCCCCCGACTGCGTGGGGAAAAGCGCCTTGGCCATCTCGTAGATGGCATAGGGCGTGATCTCTGCGACGGGCACTTCGCCCATATGGTCGAGAATGCGGGGAAGGTAGCGCCGTTCGCCGCCGTTTCCGAGATAGCTCTGGGCGGCCATGGCGAAGGTAGGCCCATTGCGATTGGGCAAGAAAAATGGTGTGACAGCATCAGCCATCCTGAACTCTCCTTAAGTTCGGTTGGTTAGAGCGCGCCGCGACCCCTGCAACGGGTCCGGTGCGTTCGTCTTTGTAGGCCTCACACCCCACGCCCTAAAAGCCTGGTCGATCCCCAAGGTTAACAGCCCCGCCCGTGCGGGGCTTTTGCTTTTCAACCCTCAGGAGAATGTGATGCCTACGCTGCTCAAGCGGGGGTCGCGCGGTGCTGCCGTTCGTACCCTACAGAAACTGCTGAACGAGTTCGGCACATCGCCACGTGTGCTGATCGATGGCGACTATGGCCCGGCCACCGAGACAGCCGTCCGGGCTGCCCAGGGGCGGCTAGAGCTGGTCGTCGACGGTATCGCAGGTCCCCAGACAATGACCGCATTGCGCCGCGCCAGCGAGCCGGTGTTCGCAGGGCGCCCCGAACCTGACAAAGCGGCGATGCAGGAGGGCGTGAGCGGTGCGCCCACAGACCACGTGTCCGCCAAAGCGCCGCCGAACGTTGCCGCACTGAACTTGCTGGGGACGGCCCGGCCGGTTTCCGAGATCATCGTGCACTGTGCGGCGACACCAGAAGGCAAGGACTTCACCGTTGATGATATCCGCGCTTGGCACAAGCAGCGAGGCTGGACCGATATCGGGTATCACTATGTCGTCTATCGAGACGGCCGTGTGATGCTCGGCCGACCAGTTGGCCAGATCGGATCGCACGTTGCCGGGCACAACACCGGCACCATCGGTATCGCCTATGTCGGCGGTGTCACTGCTGACGGCCGTACTGCCAAGGACACCCGCACCGATCGGCAGGGATCTTCTCTTCTCTGGCTCGTGCGCGAGCTCGTCGCCAAGCATACCGGTGTCCGCAAGGTCACCGGACACAATCAGTACGCTGCCAAGGCGTGTCCTTCCTTCGACGTGAGCCTCGATCAGCTCGGCGCCATCGTCTGATCCGTCCTTCATCACCAAGGAGACTTTCCAATGCGACTGCACATTCTGCAGGCGGTGCGACCGCTTGCCCTTTCTATCCCCCGAGGGTGGATTATCTTTGGCCTCGCAATTGCCTGCTGGGCGCTAGTTCTCACGCCGTTCGCCTTCGCCCAAGCACTGGTGGAGACAGCGTCCTCAACCGTCGACTTCCTTGCGCCGCTTCAGGCGCTTGTGCCGATCGCTGCCGAGATCGTTCTGACCGTGCTCGGCCTGGCAGGGCTGTGGCTGGTCAAGCTTCTGCGCGACAAGTGGAAGATTGACCTAGAGGCTGCGTATCGCGCGGTTGAAGCGCGGCACCGAGAAGCGCTCCATTCCGCCGTGGCGACTGGTCTGGGCTCCGCAGTGAGCAAGTACGGATCTGGTCTGCAGCTGGATGTTGGCTCGCCGGCGGCGGCGCATGTCATTCAGTCTGTGATTGATTCCGTGCCTGATGCGGTCAAGACGCTGAAGCCTACAGACAACTGGATCCTGAAAGCTGCAGCCGCAAAGCAGGCTGAGACCACGATCCTCTTCAGCGAACCAGCTTCCTCCAATGGGTAGCGCCATTGTTGCCATGGTGGGCCGAGCTTTGCTCGGCCTGCTCAAGGCCATGCTTTCGGGCTGGCTCAACAAGCATCAGGGACGGATCGAAGGCCGGGCCGAGGTGCAGCGTGAACTGGAGGAGCAGGCGGACGCCCTGCGCGAGGACTATGATGAAATCCATTCTGACGGCCGCAATCTCGACGATGCTCTTGGCGGGCTGCGCGAGCGGTCCAAGGCCCGCTCTATCGATCGGCGCTTGCCCTGACCTAGCGGCGCCGCCGGAGGCGGCGTTGGATGCGCTCGAGGATACAGCTCAGCGTGATCCGGAGACGGAGGGCTGGGTGATTAACCTTAGTCGGCACTACGATGCACTCGATCGCTGCGGAGGACGTGCCTGATGTGGGTTCGCATCCGCGAAAGAGTGCCGCTGCGTGCTCCCGAGTGGCTGGCTGGCTTGGTGACGATCCTCATCGGCCTTTACTTCGTTGCGTTTCCAACGGCCTTCGAGCGGGCGGGCCTATCTGGCTTCGAGAGTATAGCCTCGGTTGGCATGTGGGTGGCGGCCGGGCTGCTGCTCGGCGCTGCGCGCATTGGCGCCTTGGTGCTGAACGGACATCAGCCGACGATATCAGCTCCTGTCCGGTGCCTGGTCGCGATCTGTGGCATTGGGCTCTTTGGTTCAATTGCTGCCGGCTATTCGCTTAGTTGGAACCAACATGGCCCGCCTCTGGGCATGGTTCTGGCTCTTGGATTTACCGCTGCCGATATTTTCAACACAGCCCGCAGTGCGCTCGACGTTCTCAAGGCATTCAGGAGAGCGCGCTCGTGGAATGGTTCTTTGCGCTAGAGCCGCCGACGCAGGTCGCCATTATCGGCGTGCTGACGGGTGTCGTCACTGCCATGGGTGCTGTGGGCGTTGCTGCCGTAAACAATGCCCGTAAGGGCGGATCTGGTGGCAGTGCAGAAATCGCTGCGGTCACGATGGATAGTTCGGCGGTGAAGCATGTTGCTGCTGCGCTCGAGGCGATCAACGTGACTCTGACTGAGCAGAACAAATTGGCCCGCGAAGGAGGCCCCGAGCTGGTCTCCGCGCTCAAGGATGTTGCCGATGAGGTCGAGGAGCTGCGCCGCGAAGTGCGGCAGATGACCGACAAGATGCGTGGCCCGCGCTAGTTGCGGGTTACACTACTTGCCGAACCTGGAACGGCAGGAGAACAGGTCGGGGAGCCTGTCGGTAGCGCACCAGGGATTTGGCCCCCGACGTGTCACGGCGCGTCGCGGGTTTCGGCCCGCTTCTCTCATGAGGTTTCTGGCGCTATTTTGGGAGGCATGGAACGGCTGCCATGGCAACGCGACGGCGAAGACTTCATCGCTCATCCCGAGGGCGATGAGACTGAGCCGTTCGCCCGCATCCGCTTCGATCCAGATGCTAATGAAGCGGCGCGTTGGATCTGGACCGTGGAGTATCCCAAGTGGTTCAGCGCCCACGGCCGGACCGGCGATCGGCAAACAGCTGCCAATGAGGCAACCCGGGCCTGGTGGCACGGCAAGACGAGGCCGATTCCTAGAGACATAGCGGGAGAGGTCGCGGCCATCATGGCGATCATTGAAACCGAGCCGCTGCGGGGTGATCTCATCCATGATGAGTACCCCTTCCTCTATGCGCTGATGCATGCCATTCGAACCAAGTACTTTGACCTGGGGCTCAACCCGCCACCTCCGCCCCCCATGGTTCGGAAGGTGGTCAGCGATCTCTCGAATGAGTTCTTCAGGAGAAGGACGAGTGGTGAGCTTTAAACGGCAGTTTCCGTGCCCCAAAACGTGCCCCAAAACGTGCCACCGGTTTGGTGCGGACGGAGCGAAACTCCAGTAATTTCAGGGTGAATAGCGGACCCGCTTGGGTCATTGGTGCCCCCCGCCGGACTCGAACTGTCGATTTCACTCACGCGAGCATCAGCTGGCGTAATCCCTCAAAGACCGTGTCTACGGCTCCTCATGCCTGTCTCGCCTGCTCAAGAAGCGCGTCAAAGAGATGCTTTGCCTTAGCAGCTTGATCTAGGGCTTCGCGGATTGGAGCCGTTGCGGCCGGAAGGTCGCCGTCGGCGAGCGCAGTTGCCACTGTCCCAGCATCCAGGCTGCAAGGAAGATAGAAGTTGCTGGAATCATCCAGGTGGAACCCACCACCAGCGATTTCTTCCGCATGGGTTTTGGCAGCGGCCTTCCATTTTTTTACACCTGTGACCTTCTGATCGAGCCACAGGCACAGCTGGCCTGAGCCTAAACCCAAGTACCGGGTTAACCAGAAGTAGGGCCAATGGCCGGTGCCCTCTTCAGGATCCCCCGGACCTACTCCAAGATAGAACCAAGCTTCCTTTTCACCCTCTACCTGCCAACTGGGAGGAAGAACGGAAAAATCTCCATCGGGATCGAACTCTCCGCCCCAGCCTTGATCTTTAGCCCATTGCCCGGAGGCGTGGCACATCTGCTGCCATACCTCGTTGGTGAGCTCTTCGATGCGCTTTGAAGCCGTGTCTAGATCGAGAAGGTTTCCAATTATCAGCTGGTCGAGTTCTGCGTTTGCTGTACTGGTCATTTTACCTCAGTGAAGCTGGGAGACGTGCCTTGCAAACCCCAAGGCAAGCCGAGTTGAAAAGTCATTTGCATCCATGGCCTTTGAAGCGGATCTGATAGCCTGTGCCACGGTCCGCCACCGAAGATGCAAACATCTTTCGGATTGTTGTTCGGGCGCCCTCTGCGAGAGATACAGCACTGCCCAATTGGGCCGCCTAAGAATAGCGGCCTTTTTTGCAGCCAGATCGGCGTAGCGGGCCACTTGGTCCACACCCTCTGCAGCATCAATCTTTACTTCAATGAACAGTAGGAAGTTTGCTCCTATAGCCTCGACATCCACCCGGTTCTGCAGATCTCCAAGTGGGTAGTTCTCTCGCAGGGTGCGCTGAGGGCCCTCGAGAGCAAAGTTTAAGATTCGCTCGCCCTCTAGCTCGGCCCAGAGAGCCTGCAGGTAGGCATCTCCCGCACCATGCGATCCATGCGGATCAAGGAGCCAGGTGAGCACCCTCGCAGTTCTCACTTCATCTCGGCTCAAGCTGGCGACTTCCCAGATGTCCAGGGCGTCCCCCCTCCGCCGTGACGCCGCCAGCGGCCCGGCCATCGACGCTAAAAGTCTGCTCAGTCGCTCTGGAGGAAGTAGATGGGGTGTAGGTTCGTCAGGCTCGCTAGGGGCTTGAAGCAGTGGCCGAGCTTGTCGCAGAAAATCTTGAAGGCGTCGCGCCGGAGTTGAGGATGTTCGCACTTCGTCCCACCGGCTGAGGAAGTTCTGCAGTTGAGCTACAGTCCGCTCTGACTGCGGATCAGCGGATTGACTCATTCTGTCTCCTCTCCGCCGGAGAGCTCCTATTTGCCGGCTAACGCATGCAACAAGCCCACTGTCTAGCTTTTGGTTTCCATCGCTTTGTTGGACAGGTGGTGAACTAGAGTGTCCCACGTCTGCCGAGGTTCAAAACAGTGGGACAAAAGCGGCCGGAAATCACAGCAAAAACAGTAGCCCAAAAAAGCCCGTGGCGATCCCGGCAGGACTCTAAAGCGACTACGCTTTGGCGCTTAGTCCTTCAAAGTGGTCCCAGAAGGATGCGGCGCTTCGCCTGTAGGCCGCCACTTGGCTGTCGATGGAGACGTAAGCGACGCCGGCGCCGAAAGCCAAGGCTTCCCATATGGCGCAGGTCTCCTGCACGAACCGGAAAACATCTTTGATGACGGGCCGTGGCGGGTCCTCACCATAGCGAGCAACATGGGCCATTTCCTTGTGGCGCATCCTCTCGATCCGTCGATGCAGGTCGCTTTGATCTAAAGCCTCAAACAGCCTACCAGCTTCTGCCAAGCTGTCTCTTCGCTGCACTTCCTGCTTAGTCACTTCGGAGGGGTTCGCTGCAAGGAACTCGATCGCGGTGCGCAAGTGAAGATCATCTTTGTGCCTAACCGGCGCCCAAGCGCGGGCAGCAACCATGTGCATCCGGAAGAACATGCTGTCGCGCATCAGGCGGCCAATCCCACTCCCGCCCGTCGCGATCACTGCCCTTATGGTCTCAGGCTGATTTCCGCGCTCCAGGCAGGTGAGTATGGCTGCACACAATACCCCATCTCCAAAGCCCTGCGCTGCGGCCTCCTCTAATTCAAACCAGCTTTTCACCGTCATTTGACCCTCCGCTCGGTCGCGAGGACAGCACGAACCGCATAAGCAACCAGATAAAATGCAGGGAGCGCTTGTTGCGCGTTATGTCATTCGCGGCGAGGGGTGCAATGGCTGACTGCGCTTAATGGCAATCACCTTTTTCACAACGTCGTCATCTGAGCAGCTGCCGCACCAGCTCTCATAGCCGATGAGTGGAATACCCTTGCCTCCTTCTTCACCACGCCGCTTGCCAGTATCAAAGGTGTGGAAGCCGGAGAGGTCCACGCCGAAGTAGTCCTTTAGCGCGACTGCTGTGGCGAGATGGATGGCGTCGGGTGTGGCCAGCCGCCTTTTAGATCCCTGCTTCTCATAGGGCTGGCTCCGGAGGTGGGCTGCCAGCCGCATGATGGCTGGGCCGGGGTCAACGGGCACGACTGTGTTCTGGAAGTCGCGCAGGAACTCGGAGAAGGGAGCGTTGCGCTCAAAGGCACTTTCGGGGATCTCTGCAATAGTTATCGTTGAGCAGTAGATGGTGCAGTCGCCAGCAGCTGCTTCCTCCAGAAATTGGCTGATGTCGTTCATCACTGCGCCATGCTGGTGGTGCTCACCGTTCAAGTGCGCGATGAAGATGCAGGAGTCCCAGTAGTAACTTGGCTTGATCAATGGCTGTCCCAAGCCTCGTCATCTTCGGCCTCGATGTGGAAGCTACCGCGCCAGCGGGTTAGGCCTTCCCCCTGCGCGACAGGCTCGATCCTGCGAACCTCGATGACCTGAGGGAGCGGATTGTTCGCTTGATACCGGGCTAACCCATAAAAAACGGATCGCTTTTCCAAGGCAGCCGAGACGTCCTCTACGGGGACGGAACCGATATCGCACTGAACCGCGACATTGCCTGCGGTAAGCCAGATCATGCCCTTCTTCATGGTGTGCTGGTAGTCCACCAGCCTGAGTACGCCATCGAAGGAGCCATACGCCTGCCCCTCGAAATGCACGGCACCCTCTTCCCTCGCCTTTATGTCCTCGAGCACCTTTTCCGCCGCGCGTCCGAAGTCTGAGTTCAAATAGATGACGTTGCCATCGGATTTTATCTCTCCGAACTGGAAGCTCTTAGATGCTCCCTTGTTGAGGTTCACCACCGACCGCACCAGCTCCGCAGGCAGCTTGCGAGCCTCGGGAGCGTCGGCTTTGATGAGATCGATCGCTCGCTCATAGAACTCAACTCCCGATCGATGGCCCGCTAACGGCAGCCTGACATACTCAGCAATTTGGGCCGTGGCGGTGTTCTTGCGCAGGTCTGCAACTATGAACTTGTGCACCCTCTTGCCATTCGCCGCCTCGTCAGCGGCTGCTAGCCCCTTCATGAAAGCAGTGAATTTCTCAGCCCATACTTCGCCGTCCACCTCGTCGTTGAAGTCGACAAGGCCATGAATGGTTAGCGTGAGATCGTGTGGGTGGGACACGGTGGCTTCCTCAGGGCGCGGCTATTCGTATGCATAACGCGCAACCCTTGACAGAGGGTTATGCGGGCGTTCCGATTATGTTCTCATTAAGCCGCCGTGACAAACCCCATTATGCGGCCAGAGTGAATACAGGGCAGCGCTTGTTGCGCGCTCAGGATTTGAACCTGTTGTCAGGCGGCATCTGCTACCGCCGTGAACGCTAGGTGAACCCATTTTGCACACACAGCGGTTAGTGTGTGCAGACACCTTCTTGACAGGTATGCTCAAACCCCTAGAAGAGCGGGCGTGAGGCCACGTGGCGGAGTGGTGACGCAGCGGATTGCAAATCCGTGTACCCCGGTTCAATTCCGGGCGTGGCCTCCAAAGATTATTTCATGTCAGGTTGCGTCACTCGACCCGTTCTCGTGCCGCTTTTCGGAACAGAAACCCCGAAACGAGCCACACGAAGGCGAAGAACCCGTTCAACACGATGATGACCTGGGGCCAGTTCGCTCCCTCCGAGCCAAGCCCTACGAGCAGCGCAATGGCAGCGATGAGTAGCTGCATCAGTGCCATCGCAAACATAACCTGAGCCATTGCATGCGCACGAAAGCGAACAATGAGTGCGCCCGCCGCGCCGATTGCGAGCATGCCTGGATACATTAGGTTGGCTGGGTTATCTTCACTGCCGATAATGCCAACCGCCAGG
>JAESGL010000218.1_pt1 | contig 53927 bp, 53 predicted proteins | sample 9269711 | NCBI WGS metagenome assembly JAESGL01 (sample SAMN14515918, study PRJNA621676) | algae metagenome | isolation source: Kastovskya adunca ATA6-11-RM4 and co-occurring heterotrophs from soil and... | place: Chile: Atacama Desert | collected 2011-06-27 | reverse complement strand
GACTGGCTCGGCCGCTGCATCTACGACGCCGCCAGCCGATACATGGCCGATCATGAGGCCGTGTGGCTCAACCGTGCGGTTAATGATCTTCATAACGCAGGCTATGCGGCTGGGGTTGATAGTCCGCACCGTGACCATGATTATGGTCTCTACACGCTACCCATGGCGAAGGGGGAGGATGCCCTTCACCTTGAACTGGTCGATCTTGTTGTAAGCGCTGCTAAACAGCTGGCCCCTCGACCCTCTCCGTGACGGGTTAGGCTGCGCGATGGTTCATCTTGCACCCGCGTCTCTGCCGGTCTTCTGTACGAACTGAGCCTTTGCACGGTCTCTTCCGGCGGGTATTGCCACCCCCGCCCCAATGGGCAGGATATTGTGGAACTATTTCATTTCGCCTGACCGGCTTCGACGCTATTTTGCTGGCCCAGACAAGATGGGGTGAAGCATCTGACGCTCGACGGTTTTCTCACGGTCCTCGCACTTCTTGCGGCGCTCTATGCGGTGCTCAGCCCCGTGCAACGGATCAGGCTCTCCATGTCCTGGCGATCGCAACTGATCCTGGCGGTCCCCGCCAGTATCGCGATACTGGCGTTCGAACTGTTCGATCTCAATCCTCCGGCTTGCCCGTCCACTCTCGGCGGCATGTGCCGCTATCTTGAACTGGGGGCCGCAGATCCGGGCGTCCCGCGCAAGTTCGCCTTTCTGATCGCTTTCGCGTGGCTGATCGGCTCGGTCTTCATTCATCGTGCGGCCCGCCCGACATTGCGCAGCCTTCCAGAGCTCACGCAGCTTGCGACGAGCCTTGTCGATGAGGAACAATATGACGACGCGATCAGGCTGGTCGAGCCGCATCTTGAGCTCATCGCTGTGGCAAGCCGCCGAAGAGCGAAAATCCAGCTGGCTCATGACCGACTGAAAGACTTCGGACCCGTCGACCCGCAGTCGTTCGCAGCGTTCTCAAGGCCGCGCGGCCCGGGCCCGCACCCATATCGAGGCGAGAACCTGCCCGATTGGGCGGCGCGGCCGGTCCGCGCGCTTGCGACGTTTGTTCCGGCCCATAAGCGCGCAAAGGAAGCCGCGTCGGACATGCTTCAGCTGCTCTTCCACTCAAACAGGTTGCTCGATCACATTGTCGATCGCCGACCCCACTTCGGTGTCGCACTGGCAAGACTCGATGTTTATGGTTCGACCGAATTTGTAGAGCGCTATCTCACCCGCCTTATCGCAACACCGGCAAGCGCGCTCTATCAGGAGCTTGCCGGCAACGAAATTTCCGAAAGTCCGATCGGCTACCAGCTTCCGGAGCGCAATCGGCTGTTGCACTTCCTGTTCTCCAACCCTGAGAACGCAGAGCGCCTGTCTGTCTGGAAGCCCATCGGTGACTATGTAAAGCGGCTCCTCGCTGGCGATGAACGCCAGGGCTATTGGAGCCACCTGAATGGCGATCCTGGCTGGTTCGAGCGCGAACGGACCAGCGATCCTGTTTGGAGCGCCATGTTTTTCTTCGACATCATGATAACCTCGGCCGCAAGGCACGGAATCGAGTATCATATGTGGCTCTACTATCTGCCACGCTTCGCCGGCCTGCTCGAAAATGGCTATGATTCCGATGGTAGCGGCATCGACAAGGAGGCAGAGTTCCCCACCCGTGCAGCGCGGCTGCTGTATGAGCTTTTCGGCTTCCTTACATCATGGACGACTCTCTATGATCGGCTGCCCGAAGGCTCGAAGCTACGGCTCATGCCAGACCGACATGATCGGGGCAGCGCGATCCCGCATTCTGCGGCTATCGCGCTCGGCGAAACGCTTGCGATCGTTATGGCCTCCGAGCGGATCGACGACGGTGTCATTCAGACCCTTCACGACGTTGCACTTCGCGCAATTCGGGAAATCCACGATGATGGGATGCGGGGGTATGTGACAGAGGCGATCTTGCGCGGCGGCGAAAACAAGTTCTCCGCGCCGCATCTTGACCGGTTGGCCGATCGCTTCATCCGCATCGACGCTTACGATCAGCACGAGATGGCCAGTTATGCCGATGTTCTCAATGCCCGTCTCGCCGATACCCCGCGTCCGCGAAGCCAGCGCGCCCCTTTTTAGGCTGCCACGCGAACGATTGAGTATCGGATAGTCCTGCGCACGGCATGTGTTTGCGCTACAGAGCGTGGATGGGCAGGGCCGTCACGAAAGGCTCATTTCACGTCGTGCCTGGCGGATTATCTGCCATCCTCCGGATACGCCAAGGCCTGCCAGTATTACGGCGACTCCCACGTCGGGCCAAGCAGTGCCCGTTCCAAAGACGCCCCAGGCTGCGGCGACCACCGCCACGTTGCCGATTGCATCGTTCCGGGAGCAGATCCAGACCGAGCGTCGATTGGCATCGCCCGTCCGGTGCCGCCACAGGATGACTGCACATATCAGGTTGGCAAGCAGCGCAAGGACGCCGACGCCCCCCATGGTCCCGGCGGCCGGAAGCGTGCCGCGGGTTGCCATCCAAAGCGTGTTTCCAATTACCCACAAGCCAAGCAGCAGAAGCGTAGTGCCCTTGGCGAGGGCAGCACGGGATCGCCAATAAAGAGCAAGGCCAGCGACGCCAAGGCTGATCGCATAATTGGCAGTATCGCCAAGAAAATCGAGGGCATCGGCCTTAAGGGAGGCAGAGCCGGCACTTACCCCCGCAACGATCTCGATGCAGAACATTCCGCCATTGATCGCAAGGGCTACCCAAAGCACGCGGCGCCAACTCGCGTCTTCGATTTTGAAAGAGTTATCCTGCGACGCGCCGCAGCAACCACCTGCCATTTGCCATCTCCAAACCGAAGGATGGCACCCCATATAAACCCTGTAGGCACTACAGGGTCAAGACTATGGCATTCACAATCGGCGAGATCGGTAAAGCGACAGGGACGAACATCGAGACCGTTCGCTACTATGAGCGCATAGGCCTGCTGGCGAGGCCAAATCGCGGCGCGAACAATTATCGCAGTTATGGCCAGGACGCGCTTGACCGCCTTTCTTTCATTCGCCGATCCCGCGATCTGGGATTTTCGCTTGAACAGGTTCGGGCGCTTCTCGGCCTATCCGACGATCGGACCCACGATTGTGCGGAGGTTGACAGGATTGCCAGGGCGCATCTGGTTGAGGTCGAACGTAAGATTGAAGATCTCACGGTCCTAGGACGGGAACTGAGGGCAGTGATCGACTCCTGCGATGGGGGCATAGTCGCTCATTGCCGGATCATCGAAGCACTCGCCCCTCCGGAACGTTGATAGGGTTCGCTCATCTGTGGCTGCTCTGCCGACTGCTAGCGCGTTGCCCCCGGGGGCGCCGACGATCAGTCGCCTGACGATGCCCTCTTTGAGCACGATGCATTGCCACTGCTGCAGGTGTGCAGCCATCTCTGATTCTTATCCTGGACATCAGTTCTTTGCAGAACCGTTGGCTGATGTGGGGGGACTGGCGGGTTCAGGATCTCTGGATGCTACTCCGCGCAACCAGGAAGTGAACGATGAGATGGCAGCATGTGACTGCGCATTAGCCTGCGAAACGAGAAAAAATCCGCTATCCGCTGCGAGACTGGTACCGAACAATTGCAGTAGTCGGCCCGATGCAATGTCATCCTCGACGTATAAAGATCCGGCCAAAGTCAGCCCCTGACCAGCGATCGCCGCTTCGACCGCGAGCGCGGTTTGGTTGAATCGTATCGCTTTCTGGTTTGGAGTGGGCTTAAGGCTTGGAATATTTTCCAGAAAGCGTGGCCATAGATTGTGGGCATCATGCAGTAGCGGGTAATGTTCAAAGTTCGCTATGACTTCAGGATGCCCGAACTTTTCAATGAGAAGCGGGCTGCCTACCGCGACTATCACGTGGGGTAGCAGCAGATCGGCTGTGACATCAGGTCCGAAGGGTGGTCTTCCGAGACGAACTGCGACATCCACTCCGTCAGCCTGAAAGTCGGAAATGCGGTCTGTGGCCACGATCCTTACATCGATATCGGGATAGGCGTCTGTAAAATCGGCAAGCCTTGGAATTAGCCACTTTGATGCGAAAGTGGGCGTAACGCTAATGGTGACGTGACGGCGACCGGGACGCAGTAGCGACGTAGCTTCCTGAATGATGTCGAAGGCCCGTCGAATGTTGGGTTGATAGCCCCGCCCGGCCTCGGTCAACGCAAGCCCGCGCGGATGACGTTCGAACAGGGAGATACCCAATTCTGCTTCCAGCCCGCGTATCTGCTGTGCGACCGCTCCTTGAGTAACGCCCAGCTCCTCGGCGGCCAGCCTGAAGTTCAAATGACGCGCCGCAGCGTCAAATGCGCGCAGCGCATTGAGAGGGGGAAGGCGTCTCATTTTCTTACTGTAGAATTTCTACACTCTGAAGGGAAGCGAACTGGTTCGTGATGCTCGTTCATACCCGATAAGGAAAAGCCCTCTCGATCGCTGGTCGCGTTTTGGCTATGGCAGGAGGTTTGAGTGACTGTAGAAAAGGTGGCGGTTGTGACCGCCGGTGGTAGCGGCATTGGCGCAGCAGCGGCCCGGCGGTTCTCGCGGGACGGGTACAAGGTCGCCATTCTCTCGTCTTCGGGAAAGGGTGAGGCACTTGCAAATGAACTCGGAGGCTTCGGTCTCACAGGCTCGAACCAGTCGCCTGCTGACATAAAGAAGCTGATCGACGGGGCCGTCGACCGCTGGGGGCGGATCGATGCTCTCGTCAATTCGGCTGGGCATGGTCCCAGGGGGCCTGTGCTCGAACTAACCGATGAGGATTGGCATCAAGGCTTGGAAACCTACTTGCTGAACGCGCTCCGACCGACCCGCCTGGTCGTGCCGATAATGCAGCGCCAGAAGGGCGGGGCAATCATCAACATCTCGTCTGCCTGGGCCTTCGAGCCGACTCCGCAGTTCCCGACATCAAATGTCTTCCGGGCCGGGCTCGCCTCACTCGTGAAGATCATTGCTGACACCTATGCGTCCGATAACATCCGGGTAAATAATGTCCTGCCCGGCTGGATCGACAGCCTGCCTGAGACAGCCGAGCGCCGCGAGAACGTGCCGCTCGGCCGCTACGGCACACCCGAGGAAATCGCCGCCACCATCGCTTTCCTGGCGTCCGAGGGCGGCGGGTATATCACTGGCCAGAACATCCGGGTCGATGGCGGCCTGATCCATTCGGTCTGAGCCATGAACATGAAAAAACTGACGCAACTGGCGGCCATCCTTCTGGCCGCCTTCTCGGGACCGACCGCCATGGCGCAAGTCGCACACACCAAACCGCAGGTGCTGGTTCTTATCTATTCGGATACCGGCGGGACCTATGCTCTTGCGCGAGAAGTCGCTGCGGGGATCACTGGAGACGGATCGGTCGATGCGACGATCAAGCAGGTCAAGGGCTCGCCAAAATCCGATCTAAAGGATGTGCCTGTGGCAACCGTGGCGGAGCTCGCCCGCTATGACGGGATTGCCTTCGGCTCTCCGGTCTATTTCGGCAATATCAGCACGCCGATGAGCGAATTTCTTTCCCAGACCGGCGATCTGTGGTCGGCGCACGCGCTCGAGGGCAAGCCTGCTACCGTGTTCATGTCGGCCGGTAGCGGAGCGGGCAAAGAGCTGGCTTTCCAGTCGTTCTGGGGAAGCCTTGCGGTTCATGGGATGCTGTTGATGCCCAATGGTATTCGCGGGGTCGAAGGGCTCGACAAGACTGTACCGCAGGGCAATTCGGTGCTGGGTGCATCCACCCTCGCGTCGCTCAAGAATGTGGAGCGACCAACTCTGGGTGAGCGTCAGATAGCGCGCGACCAGGGCCGGGCCTTCGCACGCGTTGTATCGGCCTTGAGAGGCGCCCTTCCGGCATCCTCCTCGGAGGTGGCGGCTGTGACTGAGGTTCCAAAGGCTGCCATCACAATCCGCGAGGCGCTCGCTCGAATGGGTCTGGCTTTGCCGCCGCTGCCCAAACCTGCTGGTAACTATTCCCCGTTCGTGCGCACCGGAAACCTGGTCTTCATCAACCAATATGCCCTCAAGGACGGCAAAATCCTCCATCCGGGAAAGATCGGCGTGGATGTGACCGACGCGCAGGCAAAGGAGTCCGTGCAGGCGACGATGCTGAACGTTTTATCCGTGCTCAACGAGGCGGTCGGCGGGGACCTCGGTCGCGTGAAGCAAGCGGTGCAATTGACAGGGGTGTTCAACACGATCGACACCTATGCCGATCACGCCCGCTTGATGAACACCGCTTCTGATCTCGCGGCCGATCTCCTTGGTGAACGTGGGCACCATGCTCGGATGACGCTGGGCGCAAATTCAGTACCCGGTCAATCCCCGGTCGAAATCCAGGCGATCTTCGAGGTCGAGTAAGTCAGCGGTGCGCCGCGATCAACTCCGCGGACCGCGGCGGGCGGGATGAAAGTGAGAAAGCATGAACGCGCGTAAGGCCATCGACGGCAAAGCCTTGATCTACATGATTGGCCTGTGCGCTATCTGGGGCATGCAGCAAACGGCAGTAAAACTGGCAGCGCCCGCTATGCCTGAAATCCTTCAGGTCGCTTTGCGCTCCGGAGTGGCGTTGGTGGTCATTGCCGGAATCGCTGCCGTAAGGCGTGAGACCGGCTGGTTCTTCAAAGGAACCTGGAAAGCTGGCTCGGTCATAGGTCTGCTCTTTGGCCTGGAATATTTCCTCGTCACGCAGGGACTGCGTTTTACGACCGCCTCACATATCTCAATCTTCTTATACACATCGCCCATATTTGCGGCGCTCGGTCTCCACATGCGGCTACCCGAAGAGAGGCTTGATGCTGCTCAATGGGTCGGAATTGCCGTAGCCTTCCTGGGGATCGTCTTCGCATTTGCCGGTCGTGCGGGCGGCGTCAGGATGGATACCGGGTTGATCGGTGACGCTCTGGGGATAGCCGCAGGTGCAGCATGGGGACTGACCACCATAGCTCTGCGGCTCTCAGCATTATCCAACGCCCCTACGACCATCACAGTCAGCTATCAGCTGGCGGGAGCTTTTTTCTTGTTGACGATACTCTCATTCGTGCTGGGGCAGGTCAGTTTGACAGCTACACCAATATTGATAGCCAGTATGGCGTTTCAGATAATCATGGTCGGCCTTTTGAGCTTTCTACTATGGTTCTCCCTGTTGCGCAGATATCTTGCATCGCAGCTTGGGGTATTGTCGTTCATGACGCCGATCTTCGGCATTACGTTTGGGGCGCTGATCCTGAATGACCCGTTGGATGGGGGATTTATTGCTGGCGCGGTACTTGTCTTGACAGGAATTTTCTTGGTCGGCAGACGCGATCTTTTTCGGAAGACTTCTGCAGCAACACCCTGAATATCAGGAAAGCATAAGGGGCCTCGACTTAGCCGTTCTCGAGGGAAGATCCTTTTACGCGATCTTTTGGGCCCTTATCTAACGGATGGGAGGCGGCTTTTGACGCTCGCAAGCCGCCTCCTACCTTCCCAGTGTCGAAATTCATCGTCGACGCAGAATGATCATCTTCTCATGCGTCATGTCCTGCATCGTGTAACCAATTCCGCCAGTGCCATAGCCTGAAACACGGCGCCCCGCGAATGGCATCCAGTCGGTTCTGAACGTGGTCGCATCGTTCACCATCACTGCTGATGCCTCTAAGCCGTGAGCCGCTGACAAAGCGACGTCGAGGTCTTGAGCGAAGATGCTCGCCTGAAATGCCATCGGCAGCGAATTGGCACGGGCGAGGGCGTCAGAAAGATCCTTATACCGATATAGCGCCATGACCGGCCCAAATATCTCCTCGCGTGAGACACGTACGTCAGGAGCGGGATCAAGTAAGATTGTTGGTTCGAACAGTGTCTTCGAAAGCCGCGTGCCTCCGACAGCTGGGGCAACGCTGCTGGCTACGGCTTCTGCGACCCAATCGGCAACCCGGTCGACCTCGCGAGGCGTAATCAGTGGCCCGACATCCGTCTTTTCGAACGTGGGATCGCCCGTCTGGAGGGAACTGACCTTTGCTATCAGTCTGTCGGCCATCTCCTGGAAAATTGCATCATGTACATAGACGCGCTGCGTGGACACACAGACTTGTCCCGCATGATAGAAGCCGCCCCTGACGAGCGGATCCAGAACAGCCTCCAGATCAGCGCTTCGATCGATGATAGCCGGCGCGGCGCCTCCATGTTCTAGTGCTGAGCGCACCCCGGGCGCGAGCTTTGAATGCAGGTACCACCCCACCCTGGCTGATCCGATGAAACTGAGAAATGCAATTCGAGGGCTTGTCGCAAAGCTCTCTGCCAGCGCGGTATCGGCTGTGATCAGAGTTTGGCACCAAGCTTCTGGTAGTCCCGCCTCATGCACAAGCTTAACAAATTCAAGGCACGACAGAGGGGTGCGATCGGCTGGCTTCACAATGACCGGGCAGCCAGTCGCAATGGCGGGAACGACCTGATGGACGATCAAGTTCAGCGGATGATTAAATGCCGAAATTGCCGCGACCACCCCGATGGGTTCCTTGGTGGTAAAGGCCCATCGATTGGTCGATGCCGGAGAGAGTCCCATCGGGATTTCCCTTCCGGCAAATGTGCGCAGCTCATCTGCTGCGTTGCGGACCCCATCCACTGCTCGGACCACTTCAGCGGCGGCATCTCGCAGCGGCTTTCCGCCTTCACGCGCGATCATCAGCGCAAAAGCGTCTTTCTGACTGTCGAGACTGTCGGCTACTTTACGCAGGATGGCGATGCGTTCATGAGGTTCTAGCCAACTCGTCCGGTCTGCAAAAGCTTCCGACGCAGTGCTGAGCTTACGGTCCAGCGACGCTTCGTCGTCAGTTTCAATCTCTGCGATCAGTTCACGATCAAATGCCTGAAAAACCTGCAGCATGCTCTTCACTCCAGGCTCAGGCAAGATCGACGCTGGGCACTTTGTTGCGCAGCTCTTCGACAAGGACACGGGTGTTCTCCGAGTAGTCGATCGGACAATCGACAAGATGCACGCCGCCTCCTTTGAAGGCCGCCTCGAGCGCCGGGATGAGACCTTCAGCAGATGCGACCCTCGATCCTTTGGCCCCATAAGCCTCCGCATACTTCACGAAATCAGGGTTTCCAAAGGTCATGCCATAATCCGGAAACTGGTCCACAGCCTGCTTCCAACGGATCATCCCATAGGCTCCGTCGTTCAATACGAGCACGACCAGATTGAGCTTCAGGCGCACCGCCGTCTCAAGTTCCTGCGAATTCATCATGAAGCCACCGTCCCCGCAGACGGCCATAACGCGGCGGTCTGGATAGATCATCGATGCCATCATGGCCGAAGGGAGGCCGGCCCCCATGGTCGCCAGCGCATTGTCCAGAAGAAGGGTATTGGCCTCGTGGGTGCGGTAGTTTCGTGCGAACCAGATTTTGTACATGCCGTTATCGAGGCACACGATGCCGTCATGAGGCATCACCGCTCGTACGTCGTGCACCAGGCGCTGCGGCGTCACCGGGAATCGGCTCTCCTCGGCACGTTCTGCAAGGCGTTCGAGGATTTTCTGGCGGAGGTCGAGCATTTGGCGTTGCTCTGCAAGCTTTCCGGAGAGCCGGTGGGTCAATTCCGCAACTGTAGTGCCCACGTCACCGATGACCTCGGCGTCGGGATGATACACCTGCTCAACCGTCGCCGATTGGAAGCTTATATGGACGACCTTGGGGCCACCGGCTTCGCGCATAAGGAAAGGCGGCTTTTCAATTGTGTCGTGGCCGATCGCGATGATGAGATCGGCAAGTGCTATCGCGTCGTGGACATAATCACCTTCCGAGAGCGCTGCAGTTCCCATGTAGAGATTAGAACCACCGGTCACCGCTCCCTTGCCCATTTGCGTGTTGAAGAAAGGGAGCCCTGTTTCACGGATAAAATCGGAGAGCGGCGCTACCAGTTGCGGGCGATTCCCACCGGCCCCAATCATGACCAATGGCCGCTCGGCGGCGAGGATCATATCGGCTGCCCGGTCGATGGCGGTGGCAGGAGCGATGGGCTGGTCCAGGGGGTGGGGAGGTATTATCTGCACATCTCCTACATGTGCGCCGGCGACGTCTTCTGGTAACTCCAGGTGGACGGGGCCGGGCCTCTCCTCCATCGCAACTCTAAAGGCGTCTCGAACGGTTGAAGCGATGCTCGCCGCGCTGACAATTTGACGGGTCATCTTGGTAAGGGGGCGCATCGATCCCACCACATCGACGATCTGAAACCGGGCCTGCTTGGCACTCATGATAGCCTTTTGCCCGGTTATGAGGATCATCGGCATCGCTCCGAGATGGGCGTATGCCGCTCCGGTCGAGAAGTTAAGAGCTCCAGGGCCCAAGGTGGCAAGGCAGACGCCGGGTTTACCAGTGAGTCTGCCATACGTTGCCGCCATGAAGGCCGCGGCCTGTTCGTGCCGGGTCAATACAAGCTGGATCGTCGAATTTCGCAGTGACTCCAGCACGTCCAGATTTTCTTCGCCGGGAACGCCGAAAATTCGCTCGACCCCTTCATTTTCCAGCGCACGGACTAAGATGTCGGAACCCTTCATCACGCTATTCTCCTTCGCTTTGGCCAAGCAGCTTCAGGCAAGCTTGGCGGTGTATTGAGCGGCGGGGCCAGGGGACTTCTCATGCCGATACGGCGTCGATGAATCCCAAGGCAAAATTGTCTCCTCCATCACCACTGGGTCCCGTGGACCGGGGGCATCGGCGGCGGTGCTTCCCGTTCAATCGCTTCCAACAAGTCGATTTCGATCGTTCTGCACATCGTTGAAAGTGGAACATCATGCACTGTGTTGGCAAATGGGTCGGTCAAATCGTGACCGATCCGCAGCGCCGCCAGGAAGATCATGCCGATGAGGGTCGACCCGATAGGTGTGAAAAGGTCGAGGGTTTCGACGAGCGATATCGGAAGCAGGACGCAGAACAAGCGAGTGAAAAGGTTGGGCATGAATTCAAACCCATTGGGTAACGGCGTATTCTTGATCCGCTCCATGCCGCCTTGGGCATTGGCTATGTCCATCATGACGCGTTCGAACATACCCTGTTGAACTGTATCGATTTTCCCCTCACCCCGAGCGCCGGAGACGATCCGGGATATGTCTTCGAGCAAGGCATTGGGACGATTTGACCCCCGCGAAGCCGCCTCCACTGCTGCCTTGCCTCCGAGCCGTTCGATGTCCTCGAATGGATCCTGGCCTCGTAGACGGCAACGCAGAGCGTGCGCGAGTGCGATCTGCCTCAGAATGATGGCCTCGGCCTCAGGGCCGGAAGGGATCAGATTCCGGGCCATGCGAGCGATGCTTCGCGAAGCGTTTATGAGCGCCCCCCACAGTGTGCGCGCTTCCCACCAACGCGCATAGGCGGCATTGGTGCGAAACCCCAAGAAGAGAGCTATTGCAGTACCGAAGAGAGCCACGGGAAGTTGTGGTTCTTTCACCGGCATGTAGCGGTGAAAGACGGTTACGAGCACATCCCAGACGAACAGCATGGTCAACGGCTTCCAGATCTCAACGATGATCTGCTCCAGACGAGGGCGGGCGCCTACGATCATTGTTCGAAACCTTGGACGATCGGGGAAGCGGTGGGGCGACGGAGCAGGTCGAAATTCCCCTCAACGAGGAGGCCGACGCGGATCGGCCGTTTAGAACGGTTGTTCCAACTCCATTCGTACAGGCTTCCATGCCGGGGGCGCAAATTGCCCTGTTCTGTGGCCGAAATGTCCTTTTCCGTCAGGATCGAGCCCGTATGCCCATCGTCCAGTCGCAGACGGTAGTGTATCTTTGATCCGCCGATGTCGCTGACATAGCGCATCGTATCTCCACCAACGACATAGGCGGTGACGCGGCGCACCTCGCCGGGACCCAGAGTAAAGTTCAGTCTCTCCGAACTTGGTTGATTGTCATTTTTCGCCAGCGAGCCCATCAGCGAGATTGCGCTGAAAACGACAAACGCGATACTCGTCAGAGTGCTGACGCCCAGCAACGCAATTGCGGGACGATCAAGTTTCATGGCTGTTCGGCCTGGGGTGCGCGCCATAGGCCTCTTCTTCCCAAGGCCTCACGTCGGCTCTCGATCGCGGCATCGCGAACTGCGGGCAAAATGAGGGGGATATCGACGCGTAGCTTCTCGACCATTTCCATGATCCTTCTGGGTTGGGCGCTATTCGCAATTGCTTGGATAGGCCGATATTCAGGGCGGATGGCCGCGACCCGGTTGGGCGATCGCCGTCGTTCGATGGCAGACCAGAGATTTTTCCCCCATCCGGTCTAGCTTGAGTGTGTCGGTGCCGGTCAGAACCAAGGTCAGATTGTTTCCGGCATAGGCCTTGCCGGTGTCCGGTGCGGTCAATCTGGATGGTTTCCCGCCAGGAATTATCGTCAGGTCCAGGGTCAGGCCATCGAGCATAAAGTCGCCGTCAAGTTGGGTCCCGTCCTCACATGTGTACAGGTGTTCGCCAATGAGAGCGGGCAATGAGGCGCTATCGTGACGCCGATCACTGACGGTATCTTCAGCTCGACAGCCGGCGAGAGTTATCGTTGCCAGGCCTCCTGCAACGAGTAGCGATGTTGAAAGCTCGCGGGTCACACGCATGGCGGATTTCTGTCAACTGGAGGCGAACTGTCGCCATGGGCGGCAAGGGCGGCCGCCCATGGCGCGGGCCGTTCTCGCACGCGGGGAGGGGGGCAGGGGCGTGCGGCGGCCGATCGGATCATCAGTCGAACAACTCACGTAGGAAGCCTTTACGGCGGCCATGATGGCCGCTGCGCTGGCTGTGACCCTCCTCATCGGGGTGCCCATTCTCGCGGCTCGCCACCGTTGGCGGTTGTTGTGTCCTGCTTGCGCCTGCGGTGTCCGCGAAACTGCGCTCGATAATCTTGTCGAGCTCGCCTCGATCGAGCCAAACACCCCTGCATTGAGGGCAGTAGTCGATTTCGATGCCCTGCCGCTCGCTCATGAGCAGATCAACGCGGCAGACGGGGCATTGGAGACCGATTGGTGCCGTTACATTGGTCATGTCAGTATTCCTTGGGTGGAGGAGTGTCTTTGATCCCTCGGATTTCGCTGCGAGCGTCTTTCAGGATTTCAACGCCGCCCTTGATGGCGATGAAAGCCGTCGCCAGTCCGACCAGAAGATCCGGCCAATTGGCGTTCAGCCACCAAACCAGCGCGCCAGCGATCAGAATGCCGCCGTTCGATATGAAATCATTGTAGCTGAACGTGGTGGCTGCCCGCATGGCGACATCTGGCTCGTCGAGGCGCTGAAGCAGTCTGAGGCAAACATAGTTGATGACGGCCGCAACGGCCGACATCACCATCATGGTCGCTCCGATGGGGTCGCTTCCGTAGGTGTAACGGCGCGCGACGTCGAAAAGAATTCCCACTGCGAATATCAGCAGCATCGAGCCAGAGAATAAAGCGGCGCGGCCTTTCCAGATGAGCCCGCGCCCAAGGGCCAGGAGGCTCAACATATAGACCAGCGCATCGGAGAGATTATCGACACCGTTCGCGATAAGAGCACTGGAATCGCCAGTAATCCCTGCGAAGAAGAATGCTGCGGAGATGATCACATTGAGGATCAGGACGATCCAGAGTGTCCGCTGCTCCGTCTCACTCGTTTTGTTCCGGGCTTCAATCATCATTGACGCTCCGTCCTTTGGTGGCTGCGGTGGTACGGCGCTTGTGTCGATTTCCAGCAGGTCCTGCGCGAGACAGTCGCCTGACAGCTACTAGGAAGCTTGTGTCCTGAAGCTGCATTCGCCGGCGAATGCCTGCGCGCACGAATGCGGCTGCGGGGGCTCCGAACAACCCCTTGCATTCGACGCTGTGTCGAACATGAAGGCCCGAGGCATCCTCAGTCAGTTCATATCCTTCCTCCATTGTGAAGAATGGGAAGGTGCCTAATTTCCAGCGAATGCTGCCGGACCGTTCGTGTGCCACGATCAGGGCATCGACTTGGGTGTTTCGGCCGAAGAAGCGTGCGGTGAACTCAACCTTCTTGCCCAAGCCGACAACCCCGCCGCCAAACCGATACTCCGGATGCCAACTTTCATACTGGGCCAGATTTGCCAGCATGGCCCATGCTCGAAGGCGGGAGATCGGGGGGCTAAACCTGGTTTCCTCTCTCATGTCGCTGATCCTCTCATTCGATCAGGGAAGAAACAGGAGGGCAGCAGCTGCCCTCCTGTCACATCAATGCTGAGGTTGACTGCTGGCGGCCGAGGTCTCGAGCACTTCCTCATCTGCTTCGACCATCGTTGCGCGGCCGTACCGCGCGTAGAGTGTCGGCAGGACGAACAGGGTGAGGATTGTCGCGGAAAGAAGGCCGCCGATTACGACTGTCGCCAGCGGCTTCTGGACTTCGGCTCCAGCCCCGGTGCCCAATGCCATCGGTACAAAGCCGAGGCTGGCGACCAATGCGGTCATCACCACTGGCCTGAGGCGTTGAAGGGCGCCGGCCCTGGCCGCTTCCGCCCGGTCCATTCCCGCTCGCATGAGATCCTGGATCGAGGATACCATGACAAGGCCGTTGAGGACCGCAATGCCGGACAGAGCGATGAACCCGACTGCGGCGGAGATGGAAAAGTCCATGCCCCGCAGGAAAAGGGCCAGAACGCCGCCCACCAGAGCAAGTGGAACGCCGGTGAACACGATCGCGGCGTCCCTTACCGATCCCAGAGCCCCATACAGGAGCAGAAGGATCAGCACGAAGCAGGCAGGGATTACCAACTGAAGCCGCTCGCGGGCTGAAGCCAGGTTCTCGAATTGTCCGCCCCATTCAAGGTAACTGCCCGGTGGCAAGCGGACTTCCTTTGCGATGCCATTCTGTGCATCTTCGACCACGCTGCCGACGTCCCTGCCCCGAACGTTCGCCTGCACGACGACCCGACGCTTGCCATTCTCTCGGCTGATCTGGTTAGGCCCGTCGATGACCCGGATATCGGCCACGCTCGACAGAGGAACGAATTGTCCTCCAGGCGTCGGTACTTGGACCTGGCTCAATAGCGAGATGTCGGCCCGCTGAGCTTCCGACAATCGGATGACCACTGGAAAGCGGCGATCCCCTTCGAAGATCATGCCGGACTGCTGACCGCCCAATGTGGCATTGACGATGTCTTGCACGTCCTGGGCGGTTACACCGAGGCGGGCCATGGCGTCTCGATTGACCCGGATGTCGAGCATCGGGAGACCGGTGGTCTGTTCAACCTTTACGTCGGTTGCGCCATTTGTCCTTCTAAGGACTCCCGCAATCTTCTCAGCTGTCGCATTCATCGAGTTGAAGTCATCCCCAAAGACCTTCACTGCGATGTCGCCGCGCACCCCGGCGATTAGTTCGTTGAAGCGCATCTGGATCGGTTGGGTGATCTCGTAGGCGTTGCCCGGGAACTTGGCGAGCTTCCCTTCGATCCTCGAGATGAGCGCTTCCTTGGTCAGGCTGGGATTGGGCCATTCCTTCCGATCCTTGAGAATGACGAACATGTCGGTGGCGTTGGGCGGCATCGGGTCTGACGCGAGTTCAGCCGTACCGGTCTTGGAGAAAACGAACTTCACCTCCGGCTGCTTCGACATCATTTGCTCGATCGGTACCTGCATCGCCTGGCTCTGCTGCACCGACGTCGCCGGAATTCGCAGGGCCTGAATCAGGAGATCGCCTTCATCAAGTTGTGGCAGGAACACCTGACCCAGAGAGGTAAAAGCAAGGATTGCCACAGCGAACGCGCCTATGCCGGCACCGACGGTCAGGGTCGGCCGCTTCATCGCGCGGTCGAGGCCGGGTTCATAGCGAGCCTTGAGCCAGCCCATGATCCGACCTTCCTTCTCTTCGATTCGCTTGGACAGCCATAGGGCGATCGCAGCGGGAACGAAGGTCAGGGAAAGGACGAACGCGCAGACGAGCGCGATGATGACGGTGAGGGCCATTGGCACGAAGGTCTTGCCTTCGACACCTGTCAGTGTGAGCAACGGCACATAAACGAGGATGATGATCGCCTGGCCATAGACCGACGGCTTGATCATTTCCCTTGCCGCAGCTGCGACTGTATCCAGCCGTTCCTTGACGGTAAGCAGACGTCCTTCATGGTGCTGATGCTCCGCCATGCGTCGCAAGGCGTTCTCGACGATGATGACCGCGCCATCGACGATGAGGCCGAAGTCCAGCGCACCTAGGCTCATGAGGTTGGCCGACACACCGGCGCGCAACATGCCAAAGCCCGTCAGCATCATGGTGATCGGGATGATGACCGCCGCGATCAGTGCCGCGCGGAAGTTGCCGAGAAGCAGGAACAACACCACGATGACCAGCAGGGCGCCCTCACCCAGATTCTTGGCGACCGTCTTGATGGTGGAGTTCACCAGCGCGGTGCGGTTGAGAACCGGTTGAACGATCACGTCCGGCGGCAGCGAGGCGTTGATCTCGTCCAGACGGTTGGCGACGGCCGTTGCGACCGTGCGGCTGTTTTCTCCAATACGCATGATGGCGGTGCCGACGACGACCTCAGTGCCGTTCTCGGATGTCGAGCCCATGCGGATCGCCTGGCCGGTGCGGACGGATGCGACCTGGCCCAAGGTGATGGGTACGCCGTCCCTGGTGGCAACCACGATCTTCGAAAGTTCGTCCGCATTGCGGACAAGGGCGTCGGCGCGCACCGCCAACCCCTCGCCGTTGCGATTGACGAAGCCGCCGCCGACGCTGGTGTTGTTGCGCTCGAGGGCAGTGCTGAGCTGCGTCAGGGTGATCCCCATCGATGCCAGCCGCTGCACGTCGGGCACGACGAGGAACTGCTTGGCATAGCCGCCGATTGAATCGACGCCAGCCAGGCCCTTGGTGTTCTTGAGCAGCGGTGAGACGATCCAGTCTTGCGCGGTACGCAGATAGGTTGCCTTGTCCGTGTCGTTGGTCAGTCTTTCGCCCTCGGGCGTGATGTAGCTGCCGTCCGGCTGCATGCCCGGTTCGCCGGGCTGATGCTTGTCGTCCTTGCGATGCTCCAGGCGGACGGTCCACATGTAGACTTCGCCCAGACCTGTCGCGATTGGCCCCATTTCCGGGCTGACGCCGTCGGGCAGATTTTCCGAGACACCGGTCAGGCGCTCGCCGACCTGTTGGCGGGCGAAGAAAATGTCCGTGTCTTCGGAGAAGACGGCAGTAACCTGCGCAAAGCCGTTACGGCTGAGCGAGCGGCTATAGTCGAGGCCGGGAATGCCGGCGAGCGCGGTCTCGATCGGAAAGGCGACCTGCTTCTCGACCAGTTCGGGCGAAAGCGCAGGCGCGCGGACGTTGATCTGAACCTGATTGTTGGTGATATCGGGAACCGCGTCGATGGGCAGCCGTGACAGGGCGGCGGCACCGATCACGGCGGCAATGGCGGTCAGCAGCAGGACGAGCCAGCGCTTGTGAACCGCCCAGGTTACGATTGGGGCGATCATCGGCTCAGTCCTCGTGGCTCGCTTCGCTCTTGCCGAGTTCGGCCTTGAGCGTGAAGCTGTTGACGGTAGCGATGACCTCGGTGCCCTTAAGGCCCGACTTGATGATCACACTGTCGCCGGCGCTGTCGCCAAGCTGCACAGGTGTCGCCTGGAAGCCGGTCTTGGTGCGCACGAAGACCACGGACTTGCCTTCTTCGGTCTGCACGGCGGTCAGCGGTACGCGGATTGCGCCATCGCCACCGCTTCCCGTGAGGGCAACGGAAGCCGTAACAGGCTCGCCGACGCGCCAATTGCCATCGCGATTATCGAGCGTCGCGATGACGGGGACGAGCCGGGTGTTGGGATCCAGGGCAGGCGACACGAAGGTCACCTTGGCCGTCGCTTCGCGGCCGGCTGCCTTCACCGTCACCATCGCGCCCGGACGTACGCGACCGGCGTCCTGCGGCTGGAGGTTGAGCGACAGGGAAACGCTGGAGAGGTTGGCGACCCGGAAAAGCTCGGCATCTGCCGCGACCGTCTGCCCGAGCACTACGCTGCGGCCGATGACCTGCCCGGATATCGGCGCGACGATGCCGATACGATTGAGGCCGCCACCGCCCGTGCCTGCGGCCGAGACCTGCTGCTGCGCTAGGCGAAGCGCAATTCGTGCTTCGGTCGCCGCCGTGCGGGCGGCGATGAGATCCTGCTCCGGTGATACCCGCTGGGAAAAGAGGCGCTGTTCTCGCGCGAGATTGCTGTTGGCCAGGGACAGGCGCGCGCGGGCGGCCTCCGTTTCTGCATTGAGCGATGCGGCCTCTCGGCTTTCGATGACGGCAAGCGCTTGGCCACGGCCGATTGACTGGCCGAGGTTGCGGGTCAGCGACACGACTCGGCCACCGATCGCTGCGGAAACGACCTGCGTGCCTTGCGGGTCGCCATCGATAGTTGCGGGCAGTTCGATCGTGCCCGACCCGCCTATAACAGGACGCGCCGTCTGGATTCCTGCCGATGCGATCTGGTCGGTGGTCAGCGTTATCTTGCCCTCGTCAGCGTGGGCTTCGCCACCGGCCTTGCCCACAGCGGCGGGCGCTGTTTGATCCGCTTTGTTCTGCTCGCTCTCACCCCCACATGCGGCGAGGGCCAGCATGAGGGACAAAGGAAGCGCTGCGTAGATGATGGTCTTGGATTTCATGGATCAGTTCCCCTGTTCCGGTGCGGGCGCGGCCAGGCGCTCCAGCTGCGCACGGGCATTCTGGTAGGAGGCGAGAGCGTCGATGGCGGCGAGGCGGGTTTCGCTAAGCGTGCGCTCGGCATCGAGCAGGTCGAGTTGCCCGAACTTGCCTTCACGATATCCGATGCGGGCGATGCGAGCGGCCTCCTGGGCAGCCTCGAGTGCGGGACCGGTTGCCGTCTGCGCAGTCACCGCGGCATTCGAGGCCGCGGTCTGCGCGTCGGTGATGGCCTGCTCGACATCGAGCGCCGTCATGCGCTTCTGTGCTTCGGCCTGATTGCGCTGCGCCTGCGCCTGCGCCACGGATGCCTTCCCCGAGTTGAAGATCGGGATGGGCATGGTGACAGTGAAGATCAGCGCCGTATCATTGGTGCCCGACAGTCTGCGCAGGCCGGGACCAGCCTCGAGGTTTGGAACACGCTGGGAGTTTGCAAGGCGCACATTCGCGTCGGCAATGGCGAGATCGGCGCCCGCCGCCGCAAGTGCCAGTGTGCCGGCTGCGCTCGGTGGCATTTCCGGCCCATAGCCGCGCGGAAGGCTTTCGAACCACGCCGTGTCGAGCGGGCCACCCATGGGCTGACCCACTCGCCTCTCCAGATTGGCGCGCGAAGCCTGCGCCAATCTGATGGTTCGAACCAGTTCGGCATCGGCATTGATCTTCGCGACGTTCGCGCGCTGCTCTTCGATCGGAGAGGCTCTACCGGCCTGGACCCTGACCCTTGCGGCATTGGCCGCGTCGCCTGCGATGCGAGACTGATCGCGAGCAGTTTGGACACGACGTTCCGCAGCCACGGCCTCTACATAGAGCTGCGTGACCTGCAGCCTGATGTCCGCCTCCGTAATTGCCGATACGAGTAGGGCCCGATCAGTCTGAGCATCAGCGACTGCGATTCGAGCAGAGCGCTTTCCTCCCAGCTCGATGGGAATGGCAACGCTGACGGTCGACTCTGCGTTTCTGACACCGCTGTAGGCACCGCTTCCCGCGATGTTCTCGACTTGCGTCTGAATGGTGGGATTAGGTCGCAGACTGGCAACCCGGCGCCCTGCTTGGGCCGCTTCAACACCAGCCTGCGCCGCTTGGACTGCCGGTGCGCTGCCGCCGGCGGCGGCTACAGCCTGCTCGAGTGTGTACGGGGCTGCATCTGCCGTAAGCGCAGGCGCCTCCTGTGCCTGCGCCACGGCGACGCAGGACACGGCAGCCAGCAAGGCTGCAATGGATCGGAACATGAAGATTTATCCTGAAACGAGTCACGGATGACCCACCGCGAGCTTCAGGCGCGAGGGTCCGCTATGGCTCGGTCAGGAAATAGGCGGGCGCAGATCAGGCCCGATGGCCCAGCGCTTGGATGCTGCCGGAGCGGGAACGAACACAGGCGCATGTCGTGCGGAGCCTAGCAGATCGTCACTCGCTGCAGCCGGGACAAATGCGGTTCCACCATGGCAGCTACCATGGTGGTGGGGCATTGCCTTGTCGGCATCACCTTGCGTCTGATCAGCGTCGCCATCGGTGTGCACATAGCCGGAACAGTCGATGGTCGGAGCGCTGGGAATTTCCTGGGCGTGCACCATCGCGGTCGTCAGCAACGAGACCGAAAGCAGGCACAGAAGGAAGATTCCTAAACGGCGCATGGATGCCCCCTAGTCGATCTGGGCGAGCGTGTCACGTCTAAAAGTAAAAACCCAAACCTTCCTAGATTGGTAAGGTTTTGTGAAAGTCTAAATTCGAGTGTTTATGCGGATATGTTGTATCATCCACGCACTTATTTCAATTTATTGAAGAAAAGTGCGGAAAGTAACAATCAAATTAGATATGAATAATGGGTTATTGTTAGGTAAAATATCAAAATAACTATGATGTCTTAAATGCCTTGTGGTCCGATGTGTCGGGCCCGTTCGGAGCAAAGCAGTTTGCAAATTCTGAAAAGAGACCCGCATCATAGCGATGCCGGCGGCCAGTTTATCTGCCACTCGGCGTCACGATGGCCAATTCAAGCCGAGCGCTGCTACTCCTCTCCAAAGGCACGTTTGCGCTGGGCCACGCCCTGGCTCGCGCGCCTCTGCTCCCACGCCATGGATTGCTCAAGCTCCCGGCTGCGGCTTACAGCATAGGCTTTGACGTGGGGGCGCGGGTCGTCCTTCCATCGGTCGATCCGCTGCTTGCGCTCGGCATAGGCCTGGACGTGCCCGAACTCGCCGGTCAGGACCCCAGTCGCCCCCAACACCCGCGAAACATTTTCCAGCAGGTTGGCGCCAGGTTCCAGACGATCGACCACTTCCATACAGACAGGATAGATACCCTCATCGCCCTCATAGGTCGTAAGCGTTTTGAGGATGAACTCCAGATCGGTGTTGCTGCCCTCGCGAGCGATCTCGATCAGCTTTTCCGATACGGCCGCTGACAGTTCGGGGAAGGCGTGCCTGAACAGGCGCCCGCCGCGGTACTCGTGCCAGTCAGAGTTTTCCGCATGCCAGTCGCGGATCGCGGGGATCAACAGGTCCACATGGGGAGAAAGGACTTCGGGCAGGTCGTGGGCGTCGAACGGAACAGCGTCGAAGCGCCGTCGGTTTGTCTGCCTCCCGTGCCGAATTCGTGTGCCGAAGAAATCGATCACCTGGTCCGGAAAGTTCGGCGCGATGGCTGCCAGAAGGCGAACGTCCCGATGACCCACGCCCTCGATTGAAACGAACGAGGCGAGAAAGCGCTCTGCCTCGCCCGCGCTCAGCGCTTGAACAATCTTGGCATTTCCCGGCGTCCACAACTGCTTGATCCAGGACGGCTTAGTCCGCGCGGTGAAGAAATCGACGGCCGGCATCAGCCCGCGCTCGATTAGAAGCTGATCGGCCTCGCGATCATACCAGACGGCGGCCGTCGTTGCCCCGGCGATGATCGACTGTTCATCTTCATCTGCGACAGCGCGCGCAACATAGGCCGCAAGCCGCTCGGGATCGGGCGCGGCCCGCAGCCGCAGATAGTCGCCAATCCCTGGTAACTGCGCGCCCGTCTCAAGCCAGGCGTCGAGGTGCCTATCGACCGCATCATTCCGACCCGCCTCGTCAAGCCCGACAAGAAGCTGGGCAAGAAAAGCCGTTCCGGTCGCCTCGATCCCATCAAGCATCAAAATGGCAACGTCCGGCTTCTCGCGTGCGAGCTTATGCATGCAGTTACGCAAGGGCGTCAGATGCCCGCCGTCCGATCCTACCGCTTCGATAAACCGGTACAGGGTCGTCATCCAATCGGCCACAGCCTGCGGGGTAATCTCCTCGACGATCACGGCATAGCGCTCGGCGCGCCATGCATCGGTCGCCTGATAGTCGAAGTGGTCGCCATCCCAGGCTGCGGGACGCACCGTATCATGGCCGATGAGGGTCTTATACAGAAAGAACTCAGCGTCTGCGTTCAACAGATCCCGCAGCGACAGCAATGCATCCACCGCAGCCTTCTGGGCTGCGACCAAGTCTGGCATTTCGGCCAGATCTGGTCGCAGCACGTGATAGCGATAATGGGTGTGGAGCGCATCGACCTCGCACCAGCGCCGCAGCTCCAGGCCCCATGCTGCGGATCGGGCAGTCATGATACTGCAGACCCGCGAGGTGTCGTCCAAAAGGATTTTCGCTAGACCAGCATCGAAGTTGCCGTACGCTGGCGCCGCGCAGGCTTCTCGCAGCCCACAGAGAATTTTCAATCGGTCCTTATCCTGGGTGCTCTCGTCAAGCCATTTTTCAAGCCAATCGATCACGCTGGTGCGCAGGTCGCGGACATGATCACTGGCAGGCACCACGCCCTGGTGAAAAATGACGGCGTCGGATTTCCGGCTTGTGCCCCCAAGATCGGGTGAGAGGACTTCCTTGAGCATCGCAACCAGTAAAGGACGGGATGCTTGCGTTTCGTCCGCCGTCAGGGAAGCGACGCCGTCCAGAACGACCTGTTGCGCTGCCGCGCCGAACCTCTCCCAGATCGCGAGATCATGTTTTGTCAGCTTCTCGCCGAGCTCGATCCAGAGGTGGCGCTCCTCCTCGCTCGAAGCTCCCATGTACAGGCGTATCAATGCCTGGAACGTCCGCTCTGCATCGCAATGGCGGTATGCGCTGATCAGGTCCTTGACCCGGCGGGCAACCTGAATGCTCGTATTCCCGGGCAGCGCACCGAACGAAGTTTCAATGGGAACTACCGGGAAATCGCGCGAGCGTTCGACCGCTGTGATCAGTGCCTCGAACATTTCGAGGAAATGCGCTGCCGGATCGTCATAATGGGGCAGGACCAGGTCGGCATAGGTCTCGAGGGCATCTTCGAGAGCGTTGTTATCTTGAGGCGCGACGATCGTTGCGGTCACAGCGTCGACGGCGCCATCCGCCTGAACCAGGCGCCGAAAATCACCGGCGATCTTGTCGAAGTCGTGGCCGGCGGGCACGAGGTGCGCTTGCATCACGCGGTTCATCCGTTCGCCAATATCGGCCATACGCGCGGCGCCGAGATGTTTGAGGTTGGGCTCCTTGTAAATTGTGTCATGCCCCATCTCCGCCCAGGCATGGTTGAGCAGCGTCTGGATCTGGATTTCAGCGCGCAGCCCCGCGAATGCGCGATATTCGGGCAGGGCCAGGCGTTCGGGCTTAAGACAGACGAGGTAATTGGTACTGTCGAAGAGCTTGGTCTCTGTATCCGTGCCCGGCACGGGATGGTGGACGTTAACGTCGAGGACCTCGAAGTTTTCGTGCAGCGCCCCTGTATGGTTGAACGCCTCGACCTGCGAATTGGTCAGGAACACGACCCGACATCCGGCCAGATCCTTGAGCCTCTCGTCAATCGCATCGGCCGGGTCGATGCCGCGGTTCTTGAGCTTCTTGGCGAGTGACCCCACCTCTTTCGCACGACCGGTAATGGTGTGAGCCATCAAGCCGTGTTGTATAAGCATGTGTTGAAGAATATTCTGGATTGCATCGACAAGCGCCAGATAGCGGGTACGACCGTCCTGCTGATATTCCTCGAAAGTCATGAAAACCCCAAATTCATTCGATCAGGCGTGCCCTGTGCGGTCCGCTCTGGACTATTAGCGATCTGTCGTTGCGCTGCCGAGTTCTAATCGCGCTTCCGCAGCAGAGCGCTGGACCTTCTCCTGTGGATATCAGACCCCCACCAGATTCAGCGCTTGCGACTCATGTTCACACTATGTTCCATGGTGCGATGGATGCCAATGACCCCGAGGAATTTTTGCCTGACGACATCATCGTCCCGGAGGGGCGCGATCGTCTTGGCCTTGCCCACCAGATGCGTGTTGATATTTCGATTGCCATCTCCCTCGCGCCTGCCTGGCTGAGGAGAGCGCTTGCCGATCGCAACCCTATCAAGGCCCGCGGCGCGCGCGTCGAGATGGTCGAGCGCATAGCGGTCGCGCTCGAACGCCGGTTCTTGCTGACGTGGTGCGGATCGGCCGATCAGGACGGGAACGCCCGGCCACCCGAAGCTGGCGGGCCGCTTTTCGGTAACCCGGATCAAGCTGATCCGCCGGTCGCAAACCTTCCAATCGCTGGAACCGAATCAATTGACTCCCGGAAAGCAGGATGAGAACATATAGCGAACAAACGAGTCCCCGTCTTTGCTATGTCGATCGCGTCCAAATCTGAAAGGCTTCAAGCCCTCATGGCTGAAATCCAGGCAATTTCGCCTGTGCTTCGGCCTGAGGCGGAGTATCTGCCTTTTGCGGTCGCAGCCTTGGACGAGCGGCTCGCCGGGGGAGGGCTCGCATCGGCAGCCTTGCACGAGTTCGCCGGTCAGACTGCCAGTATGGGAGATGATGCGGCTGCGAGCCTGTTCGCGGCCGGCATAGCCTCGCGTGCTTCTACGGCGGATATCCTCTGGATCATGGCACGCCCCGATCTTTTTGCGCCTGGCCTTGCCAGCGCGGGAATCGCTGCCGATCGCCTCATTCAGGTCGAGGCGGGCAAGGACGAGGATGCGCTTGCGGTAATGGAAGAGGCGCTCCGGCATGGTGCGCTTGCCGCAGTGGTATGCGAGGTTACGCGGGTTGGCATGACGGCGACGCGGCGCCTCCAGCTTGCGGCGGAGGAGGGTGGCACGACCGCTCTGCTCCTGCGGCGGTGGCGCAAGGCAAGCGATGATCCCCTGTCCACGCCGTCTTCGGCCGTCACGCGCTGGCGGATCGGCTGTGCGCCTTCCTCTCCGCTCCCGGTTGCGGGTGTCGGGCGACCGCGCTGGCAGGTTTCGCTCATGCGGCAGCGTGGCGGTGATCCTTTTACCTGGTTGCTGGAGGGGTGTGATGCGCAGGGTCGCGTCGCTGTACCTGCCGAGCCTCGCCGTCGACCGGCTCCGCCGCGAAGAGGCGAGGCGCGGCAGGCAGCCTGAACGGAATTCCGGATCGCCATTGGCAGTCCCGCCGCTGGAAAACGACGACGGGTCGTCCTGCTCCTGTCCGCGTGGGGGCGGGTGGAGGCCAGGTGCGCGTTGGGCGCAGTCGCAAGGTGCAGGCGCAGCGATGCAGATGCGCGCTCAGCAGATTGAAAGCCTCCCGGTCCATCAGCGTCCTAGCGCTCGCGAGCTTGGCCGGCGCTCAGAAGTTGCCGACAATCCGTTTCGCGCCATGTCCTCTCCTACAAAGGCCAAGCCGGTTGCCAGCGGGGTAGAGCAGATGTTCCCGCCAATGGTGACGACCATTGCTCAGAAGCAGCGGATGATCCTTGCGGCTGTGGATGATGCTGCAGCCGCTGCCGGTCTGCACCCTGGGATGGCGCTGACGCATGCCCGGGCCTTGATGCCGGATCTGGATGTTCGGGATGCAGATCCGCAAGGCGATCGAGCGCTCCTGCACCGTTTGGCTTTGTTTGCCGTCCGACGCTGGACTCCGACGGCGCAGGTCGATGAACTGGATGGCTTGCTCATGGATATCAGCGGCGTGGCGCATCTGTTCGACGGAGAGCAGAAGATGGCGCGCCATATTCTTCGCTTTTGCCACCGAGCCGGCCTGTTTGGGCGGATCGCCATCGCCGATACGGTTGGTGCTGCCCATGCCCTTGCCCGCTTTGGAAAGGAGCGGATCTCGATCTGCCGCACGCATGAGGAACTAACTGCTCTGGGTTCGATGCCGATAGCGGCCCTCAGACTCGACGAGCGTCAGCGGGATGGCGCGCAGCGGCTGGGCATCGAACGGATCGGCGATCTGGTCGCGATGCCTCGTGCGCCTCTGAGCCGGCGCTTGGGTGGTAGCTTGCTCCGCCGGCTGGACCAGGCAACCGGACGGCTTGCAGAGCCGCTCGTTCCGGTCGTCCCTTTCGAGATGCCGGACGTTGTAAGGCGCTTTGCTGAGCCAATCGGCGCAGCCGAGACGATCGCCCGTGTCATCGCCGATCTGACGCAAGACCTTGCAAGACTCCTGCTGTCGCGAGGGCTGGGTGTCAGGATTCTGCGTCTCGTCTGTGAGCGGGTCGATCGCGCGGAACAGGCAGTGGTTGTCGGAACGGAGCGAGGTACGCGTGACATTGCCCATATGCTCCGCCTTTTGACGATGAAGATCGAGACGATCGACCCGGGCTTCGGCATCGACAGCATGCGGCTCATTGCCCTGCGATCCGAGCCGCTCGATCCGATTGCGCTGACAGCCGATTTTGGTGAGAATGCGCCTGCAGACCTCGCTTCGCTGGTCGATCAGATCGTCACGCGCCTGGGGCAAGCCGCGATTTATCGACCAACGGCACTCGAGAGCGATGTTCCTGAGCGTAGCATCGGGCGGGTCTTCCCGCTGGAGGTAGCCAATTGCTGGTCCACGTTGTGGCCGAGACCTGCCAGGATGCTGCGGAGGCCTGAACGCATCGAAAATGTGCTGGCAGGGTTGCCCGATCACCCTCCCAAGCGATTCAAATGGCGCGGCGTCACCCATACGATCATCTGCGCCGATGGGCCTGAGCGTATCCGTGGGGAATGGTGGCGTCGACCCGCCGAAAGCCACGCCGTTCGAGATTATTTCCGGGTCGAGAACGAGCATGGCGAGCGGTTCTGGGTTTTCCGTCGAGGGGATGGCGAGCATGCCTGTTCGGGCGACCTTTCATGGCACATCCACGGGATCTTCGGATGAGTGCGTCGGGCTATGTCGAGCTGCAGGTCGCCACGCATTTCTCTTTCCTGCGCGGCGTGTCGTCATGCGAGGAACTGTTTGGGCAGGCAGCTGTGCTGGGCCTGTCTGCTCTTGGCATCGTGGATCGCAACTCGGTCGCCGGACTGGTGCGTGCCTGGGAAGCATCAAAGGAAACAGGTGTCAGGCTTATTCCCGGTACGCGGGTCGATCTCGCATGCGGGACCAGCCTTCTGCTCTATCCCACTGACCGTCTGGGCTGGACCCGGCTCTGCCGTCTACTGACTCTTGGGAAAGGCCGCGCTGGCAAGGGCCGCTGCGAGCTGCATTGGGATGATCTGCCACCATGGTCGGAAGGGCTGATCGCCATCCTTTTGCCTGATCTACCTGATGAGACCAATGCGGCCGCCCTGCAACGCCTTGTCTCGATCTTCGGCCAGCAGGGCTATCTGGGCCTGTCGCTAAGGCGGCGGCCGGATGATGCGCTGAGAATATACGAACTGGACGCACAGGGGCGGGAATTCGGCGTTCGGCGTGTCGCCCTTGGCGATGTCCTCTATCATAGCGTCGAGCGAGAGCTCTTGCAGGACGTCGTCACGGCGATCCGCCATCGAACGACCATCGACGCCATGGGTTTCAAGCGTGAGCGATACGCCGATCGACACCTAAAAACCGGCAGCGAAATGGAGCGGCGCTTCAGTCTTTATCCCGACGCCATTACCGCATCCCGTGATATCGCAGGCGCCTGCGCGTTCGATCTGGGCCAGCTTCAATATCAATATCCTCAGGAGGCAGTCGCAGGGGAAACCCCGCAGATGCTGCTCGAGCGGCTGACTGCGGCTGCGGCAGCCCGCATGTTCCCCCGAGGCGTGCCGAAGGCCTATTGCGATCAGCTGGCACACGAGCTCACGCTGATCGATCAGCTGAGCTATGCGCCCTACTTCCTGACGGTAAACAGCATCGTTGCCGAGGCGCGCCGGCGGAAGATCCTTTGCCAGGGACGGGGCTCGGCAGCGAACAGCTGCGTTTGCTTCGTGCTTGGGATCACCTCGATTGATCCGATCAAGCATGAGCTGCTTTTCGAGCGGTTTGTTTCGGGCGAGCGCAAAGAGCCGCCCGATATCGATGTCGATTTTGAACATGAGCGCCGTGAAGAGATCATTCAATGGATCTATGAAACCTACGGCCGGACCCGTGCCGCCCTGACGGCCGTGGTGACCCGATATCGGGCGCGCGGCGCATTGCGCGATGTCGGCAAGGCATTGGGGCTTCCCGCCGACATGACAGGGGCGCTCTCGGGTTTGATCTGGGGCTGGTCTATCGAGGGTGTAAGCGACGAACAGGCACGTGAACTTAATCTCGACACCAGCGATCCACGCCTTTCGATGACCCTCTCGCTGGCGCGCGAGCTTATTGGTGCGCCGCGGCACCTCTCACAGCATCCCGGCGGCTTCGTCCTCACCTCCGACCGGCTGGACGAACTGGTCCCCATTGAGCCGGCGGCCATGGACGACCGCCAGGTGATAGAATGGGATAAGGACGACATCGATGCGATGAAGTTCATGAAGGTCGACATTCTTGGACTGGGCATGCTGGGCTGCATGCGCCGGGCCTTTGCCTTGCTCGAGGAACATCGCGGAGTAGCGATGACAATGGCGTCGCCGACGCTCCAGCACGATGATCCGGCTGTCTACGCGATGATCCAGCGTGCTGACACGCTGGGCGTTTTCCAGATCGAGAGCAGGGCGCAAATGTCGATGCTGCCGCGGATCAAGCCTGTGAAATTCTATGATCTGGTGATCGAAGTGGCGATTGTCCGGCCGGGACCGATCCAGGGCGATATGGTTCATCCCTATCTGCGTCGGCGCGAGGGGACGGAAAAGGCTGAGTATCCGCGTCCCGAACTTCGGGCCGTCCTGGAAAAGACGCTGGGCGTGCCCCTTTTTCAGGAGCAAGCGATGAAAGTCGCGATAGTCGGTGCGGGTTTCACACCGGCTGAGGCCGATCAACTGCGCCGGGCCATGGCTACTTTCAAATTCACCGGCGGCGTCAGCCATTTTTACGACAAGCTCGTCGAAGGCATGGTGGGGAGGGGCTATCCGCGAGATTTCGCTGAACGCACTTTCAAGCAAATTGAGGGCTTTGGATCCTATGGCTTCCCAGAGAGCCATGCGGCAAGTTTTGCGAAGATCGCCTACGCCTCGAGTTGGATGAAATGCCATCATCCCGATGTCTTTTGCGCCGCACTCCTGAATGCGCAGCCGATGGGGTTCTATGCGCCGGCGCAGATTGTCCGTGACGCGCGCGCGCATGGCGTCGAAATCCGCCCGCCCTGCGTGAACGCCAGTCGTTGGGACTGCACTCTCGAGCAGGGCAGGGGACGGTTTCTGGCGGTGCGGCTTGGATTGCGAATGGCCCGCGGTCTGTCCAACCTTCATGGCGCGATGATCGTGTCGGCCCGTGGCGAGGAGCCTTTCAAGAGCGTCGAAGCCGTATGGCGGCGGGCAGGCGTACCGCCGGTGGCGATAGAGCGGCTAGCGGAAGCAGACGCCTTTCATAGTCTCGCGCATGATCGTCGTCAGGCACTCTGGCAGGTCAAGGGTTTGGGTGATGCTCCACTCCCGTTGTTTGCGGCAGCCGACGCACGTGAGGGTGCGATCAGCCCGGAAAGCCAGGAGCCTATGGTGACGCTCGAACCGCTCAGCGAGGGGCGCGAGGTGGTCGAGGACTACCGGACCATTCAACTTTCGCTAAGGGCGCACCCTGTCCAGTTCTTGCGCGAGGAGCTGCGCCGCCGCGGCGTCAAGGCTGCCGCCGATCTCGATCAGGTCAAGGATGGCCGGCATGTGGAAGTGGCAGGCATCATCCTGGTCCGTCAGAAGCCCGGCTCGGCAAAAGGCGTGCTTTTCATTACAATCGAGGATGAGACGGGGATTGCAAACGGGATTTTATGGCCCGATCGCTTCGAAGCACAGCGCCGCACCGTCCTGTCTTCGGCAATGGTCGGCTTGCGCGGGCGTCTGCAGCGAGAAGGTATCGTCACCCATATCATCATCGACAAAATCATCGATTACACGCCCATGCTCCGTTCGATCGGGAGTGGGTCGCTGCCGCATCTGGCTGCACCCGCTGATGGCGCGACGCGTGGCGGCGGACCGGATGCGCGCGATGGGCCGAAAGCGACAATGGTCAGAATAAAGTCGCGGGACTTTCATTGACCTTGTCGCTGCAATGGGCCGAATTGTCGGCTGGAGCATCGGACGGCATCGGGGGACGACATTGAACAGAGAGGAGGCATTCGATCAGGCGATCAAGCTGATCGCGGATCTTCCCTGTCAGCGTGAGGTGATTGATTTCTGGGACATGCCCGCGGTGCGCACTGACGGCGATCGCGCAAAGTGGCGGGCCGCCGCCGACCGGCTTATAGGCATCGGCCAGAAGGTCGCACCTGATCTTGCCGAGTATTTTGAGATTTGGGCGAGCGATGCGGCCGTAGGCGCAAAAGACCTTGATCGCGGCCTGGCGCTCATGCCGCTTCCGGGTCTTGGAGGCCGTGCAAGCCTGCGCGCGAGCAATATCCTCGATCTCAAGCTCAGCCTGGGCAGGCCACCGGCAGCGCGCGACATCACCGCGCTATTCGGTCCGAAGGTGACGAAATTCGGCAGGGAGAACCTGCTGAGGGTCGAACAATTTATCCAGCTCCAGCTGGATGAGCGCGCGGCACATGGCAACCCTGTCGATATTGTTCACTGGACGCAGGACGCTCACCAGCACAAGGCAGGGTATAGCCTCTTCAACGGTCATCCCAGCTACCTCGTGGTTCAGCCGCCGGGCGGCTGGCATTTTTCCTATTCAAAGCGGGCGGAGGCCGAATGCGTGGCGTTGATCCGCGACGCCGAGAACACCTGGCGTGAGGAGAGCGATCTTCCACGCGTCGGCGAAGGGTGGATTTCCGAAACCAGACTTTACTACGAGCTGAAGGCAGCGTTTCCCGCGCTCGATGTGCTTCAGCATCACCGGCCAGATTGGCTAGGGCGACAGCATCTCGACATCGCCATTCCTTCGCTGCGTACCGCGATCGAGTTCCAGGGCGCTCAGCATGATCTGCCTGTCGCATTTTTTGGCGGAGAAGACGCCTTCATCCGGACGCAGGAGCGTGATCGCCGCAAGCTGGGCAAATGCAGAAAGCAAGGTTGGCGCCTCTTCTATGCGCGCGAGGGGTATGATCTCACCGATCTGATCGCCCAGATCGTAGAGCCGCGATGAACCTGTCCAATTGACAGAAGAACACCAAGATGAAATGAAGGCGTCGGTCATCGCAGTGGCCGGCCGCCTGCTCAAGCGAAGCCTTCGTGGCACTGTATGAATTTCTGATTCCCATCCCGTTTTCGCGGCATTGGGCGACGGTAGCAGGCGACGTTTTCCGAAGCCGACGGAGAATGGCGATGGCATATAGTTTCCAGAAGATTTCGGATGTTAAGCTGCGCGCGCGCAAGATCGCGCGTGAGCAGGATATCCCTCGCTACCAGGCGCTGGACACCGCCGCACGCGGCGGTGGATTTCAGAACTTCGCTCATGCACTCAAGGAACTGCCGGAGCTGGCACCCGCATCCCCCTGGTCAAATCGGATCGAGATCAGCCAGGGCTGGTGGAGCCGGAAGGAGCGAACCGGTGGGCAGGTAGGGGCATCGATCAGCCTGAAGCACGCGTTGGGCGAGCTGGTGAAGCCCCACCAGCTGATCGAAACACTGGGCGGCTGCCGCATCGATGGAGAGGCACGGCTCATCAGCGATGGCAGCATGCGGGACCGCGAGGCGAGTATGATGGATGTAGCGAAGGTCGCCCGCGCACTTCAATTCATGGATGCGACGGGCCTCAAACCATCGCGATCGCGGCGCTGCTATCCCAAGGGCGACTGGGACAATCGGCCGCCCATTGCGGATCATGACAGTTGTTGGTTCGATCCGGAGGCGCGGGCCTATGTGCTGGTAACCCAGCCATATCCTGGACGCGCTGCGATGCGTAGCGAGGTTCAGGCTGCCTGGGAGGCCCGGCATGGTTGGCGTACATTCCGCAGCGACTGGGGCAGCATGTACGGCTTTGGTACGGAGCTCTATCTCCTCTGTCCGCCAGCCTACGCGGACCTCCTTGGGCGGAAACTTGCCGATCTTGGTGCTGGTCCCGATGCGATTACCAACGAAGACGTCTCCGATGTCTGAGCAGAGCTCCTGCGAGAGACCACTTCTGTCACTTTACCCGAGGCGGTAAAGTGACAGAGGCGACTCTTTGCGACCGAGCCGGCGATGGGGAGCAGCTGAATGGCCGTAGGCCTCTCGCCAATTGAACAACAATCAGGAGTAATTGATCATGCGTGAGACCCGCCCGCCGCTGGTTGGCAAGCTCGCCCTTGCCGCGCGCAGCCTCGTCGAAGTGCCTCGCGCGCACGCTGCGCTCGCTGTCGCCGTCGATGAGGACGACCTTGCCGCGTTTGAAGACGGGATCAGAGAGCTCGAGCCGGACGCGAGACTGCGCCTGCTGCATTATCTCGAAGAGTGCGGCGCGGTTTTCCTTCCGGAAGGGGAGGAAGGCGGTATCGGGGTTCGGCTGCGGTTCAATGCGCGTGATGTCCGCGCTCTCAATCGCCTCGAAGGCGAGGGTGGGCCGGTCGGCAAGGACGATGTGTAAACAAATGAGGATTGCGCGAGCGCTGCGGTGAAGTGCCACGAGTGTTCAAAACGGCGTTGGCTCTCTGAGAGGGATTCACATTGGGTGTGGGATGTGCTTGAAATGTTCCCATGTTCCAGCCCGATCTTTTCGCCATGGAAGCCTCGATAACGCCGGTCATTTCTGCTGATCGCGAGGTACTGGACATGCCTGCCATTCTCGAGCGGCTGACCGAGGTTTGCCAACGGCCACGATACAGTTTCATGGTGCTCAACCTTATTGCACAAGCCAGCGACCGGAACGGGTCGGCTGGGCCCTATATTCGGGAGGGAGATCGTCGCATTCCGGTCCGCGACTGGCTATGTGATGCCCTGACGCCGGTGGCGCAGCGTGACCCTCGTCGCCTCGCAATCGCGGATCGGGTCCGGCGCGAGCTGGCGGAGCGCAATGCGATGCCCGCTGATGCCCGTGAAGCCGAAAGCCTCATCGAAGCACAGGTCGCGAAACGGATCCGTCTCTCGGGGCGCACGAATGTCAGCCGTGCCGTCTCCGAGCTCGTGCGGGCCGGCTTGGTTCGGCGACACTATCAGGGCTACCGGGTCGACCATCCCAACCGCGGTGCCCAGCGACAGGCGGTCTACATCGTCAATGAGGCAGCGCGCCGGGTGCTCCGCCGAGCCTGACACGCAGCGGAACTAAAATCCGAAGCACGCCATTTACGCAGCATCACAAAGAGACTACCTTTCGGTTATGGCGAGCATTCTGACCCTTGGACAACAGCGTAAAGCCGGCACTGCCGCGCGCAAGGTCGGTGGGTATGGCGAGCTTATTCGGCTCGAGACCGAGCGTCGGAAGGCCAAGGGCCAGGGCAAGATTGTGCTCGAAGCCGCGACCGGACGCTACATCTTCCAGCCAAAGAAGACCGCTCCCGCTTCATAATCGATGGCGCTGACGCTCGGCCTTCTGGCGAGCGTGCTCGTCCTTTTGCCCGGCCTCGCCGTCCTGGCCGCGTTCAATTTTCGGACCAGGCGCGGAGGCGCCAGGCGCCCCGAACTCGCCCTAACGACTATCAGCGCGCTGGTCATGGCCGCAGCCGTCTCGATTGTCGTCCATCTGGTGGCATGGGCCGCAATCGAAGGCGCGCTCGCCTTCGTGACGGCACTTCATGATGCCTATCCGGTCCTTGATCTTGGCCCGAAAATCGAGAATCCGCTGACCAGCTTCTTTGCCGCTGTGGCAGGAAACAAACCGATGGCGTTCAGCGGCGCGGTCGCGCTTGGCATGGTCCTCATTACCGAAATGGTCGCGCTCGTGAATTTCGTGCTCGGCGAAACCTTTGAACTGGCCTTCGACGAATATGACCTGAACGGCCAAGGCTGGGTCTTCGAGCACATCACGCGCCCGGCCGAGAATGGGTACACGCCCGTGGGACATGTCTTTACCGCTACGATGAGCGGGAAGTACGGCATCGCGTACAAAGGGCCAATCATCGACATCCGTCAAGGCGACAAGGGCGAAATCCTCTCGATCGCTCTCGCGCGGCCTGAGCGGTTTCTCTACGAACTGGGGACGTTCGACGACGACCCACCCAAAAAGAGCTGGATCGAGCGCCTTCTGCCCGGGGACGCGGAGGAGGCGGAGCCTCATAGCGGCGTTCGGCATCATGAAAAGGATTATGCCGGCGGCGTGGTCGCGCTGGATGCGCGTGTGATCAATAATATCGTCGTGCGCAGCATCGCGGATGAACTGCTCGAGCAGATCGACGAGGAAGTGCCGGACGAACCGGAGGTGCCGGTCGCGTGAATGCCGGATCGTCAAACTTGCTACAAGACGCAGGAGGTCTTTACGGGCTCTTGCTGACCTTGGTCTTCCTCGCATTCATATGGGTGGCGCTGCTTAGCCTCACCCGTGACCTGTGGCGGATCGTCTTTCTGTATGAGACTCGCAGGGCGCCGACGCTTGGCATTGGCAGCGCCATCGCGATTGGTGTGTACATCCTGGCTGGCCTCACCTTAGGCGCTAAGCATTATGCGGCCATGATGTTCGCCGTGGTGGCGCTCGGTCCCTGGCTGCTGGTCAAGTCGGTCAGTGTCTATGCCTGGTTTCGGGATGGCCCGGAGGTGCGTCAAGCGGCTCTGGAAATTCGATCCATCGAGGCGGCCCGGATGCGGGAGACGCTCCCCAGGGCCGATCAGAAATTGCCGTGGCGCGGATATCTGTTCGACGTAGAGCGCGCGATAAGGCGTGGTCGCTACGAACCGCCCCCGATCTGATGGTTCGCCTTGCAGATCACTTGGCGCGAGAACAGTGCGTCTATCCCTCGCCGTTAATCGGGTGCCCGGTGGTTCTAGTCCTCGATCTGCCTGAAAAGAACCGCGGCGCCGGTCTGGCGCTCGGTCGCTACTATCCGATCATCATCGAGAACGAGGATGAACGTGCAGAACTGAATGCTTTTTTTGATGCGGAGCGTCCGGCCATGGTGGCCCCGGATCTCCTCGACCATCAGCCGACGGCGTTTCATTCGGACAGTTTGATCGTAACGCGCTATACCCCCTCCCGACCCGGATGGCCCTGGATCAGCCTCTTCTACTGGCCCAAGGACTATCGAGCAGCAGCAGTCGGGCAGGGCCTTTCTATGGCTCGCGGTTGCTTTACCACGGATCTGTTCGACACGAGCGAAGCCCGCGACGAGCATGATTTGCTCCTCATCCAATCCCTGCGGGAACGCCACACCCTGCAAATCCAGTTGATCTCGTCCGAGATTGAGGCGGGAACCGGCCGCGCCTGAGCAGGCCGGCCCGAAAGCCCTGACAATCACGATCCCAAGATAGCGTCTGCTTCGGCAGCGTGCCTTGGCGCGCGCCGATTGCATCTCGGTCGCGTCTTGACGACTAACATATCAACACATATTCATATAACATACATGAGTATGAAGAGGTGGGCCGTATTCCGCGACGTTGAGGATCGAAATGGGTGCAAAAAAGCGCGGTTTTCCGCGCGTTCTGCGAGCCAGCTTCGTCACGACGCAGAGGCGGAAAAATCGAGTGGTCACCGCGAATCCGCGCTTGACCTTCCAATGCTTGGAACCCGCATCCCCGGGAAAACAGGTGGGAAGCCATTGTCCGGGGGCCCGGCAGAAGTGGCTGAATTAAGGAAAGAAATTATGCGAAAATCAGTCGCGACTCTGCTGTCATCGGGGGCGCTTGGAATGGCACTGCTTCTTGCAGCTTGCGGGGGGCCCTCGGGAGGCCAGCAAGGGCAGGGCGGCCCGCCGACGCCTCAGGTGCCCGTCGCACAGGTCATCGTCCGGGAACTGGCACCGTCCAGCGAATTCAACGGTTCGCTGACTGCACCAAAATCGGTGGAACTACGCCCTCGGGTGAGCGGACAGATCATCGGGGTCGATGTGCCTGAAGGTGGCATGGTCCGTCAGGGTCAGACCCTTTTCCGGATCGATCCTCGTCCCTTCCAGGTCGCTGTCGATCAGGCCGCAGGCAATCTTGCGCAGGCGGAAGCCCAAGCGGCACAGGCTCAGGCCGACTTTGCGCGCGCCGAGCGTCTGATCGCGACCGGGGCTATCTCCCGCAAGGAGTATGACGCCGCCGTTGCCCAGCGCCGTGCCGGGCTCGCGTCGACGCAGGCGGCAAGGGCTGCAGTTGCCGCAGCGCGCCTCGATCTGTCTTTCACACGGGTGACAGCGCCAATCAGCGGCCGGGTCGATCGCATTCTTGTGACGGAAGGGAACGTGGTTGCCGGCGGCGCGCAGGCGACCCCGCTGACGACCATCAAGTCCGTCAATCCGCTCTACGCTGAGTTCGACATCGACGAAGCCACCTATCTGAGCTTCGTGGAAAAGGCGCGGCGCGCGGGCACCGCGACCAAGCTGCCGGTCGAGTTCGGCCTCATGACCGACGAAGGGTTCCCGCGCACTGCGACGCTGGACTTCCTGGGTAATGGGATCGATCGCAGCGCGGGCACCATTCGCGCTCGCGCGCTTGTTCAGAACGCTGACGGTGCCCTTGCACCTGGCCTGTTCGCCAGGATCCGGCTTGTAACCGGCGAGCGCCAGCAGTCGATCCTCATCGACGACCAGGCTGTCGGTAACGATCAGGGCAAGAGCTTCGTTCTCATTCTCGCCAAGGGCAACAAGGTCGACTTCCGCCCGGTCGAGCTCGGTCCGATTGTCGATGGGCTGCGCGTGATCAAGTCGGGCCTGCAGCCCTCGGACACTGTCATCATCAAGGGTCTCGTGCGTCCCGGCATGCAGGTCGTGCCGCGCAAGGGGCCGATGCAGCAGAGCCAGGGCAACGGTAATCCGCAGGCCGCCGCCAAACCTGCCGCGGAGGCACGCTGATGAAGTTTCCACGCTTCTTCGTCGATCGCCCGATATTCGCGGTGGTCCTCTCGGTGCTGATGCTGATTGCAGGCGGCCTCGCGCTGCTGAAGCTTCCGCTCAGCGAATATCCCTCTGTCACCCCCCCGACGGTGCAGGTCACCGCCCAATATCCAGGGGCCAACCCCGAAGTCATCGCCGAAACGGTGGCCGCTCCGATCGAGCAGGCCATCAACGGCGTCGAGAACATGCTCTACATGAGCTCCCAGGCCTCGACCGACGGTCGGATGCAGGTGACGATCTCGTTCAAGCAGGGTACGGATCCGGACCTCGCACAGGTGCAGGTCCAGAACCGTGTCTCGCGCGTCCTTTCGCGTCTGCCGGAGGAAGTGCAGCGCATCGGTGTCACCACCCAGAAAACGTCACCCGACGTTCTCATGGTCGTCCATCTGGTCTCGCCGAACAAGCGCTATGACCCCCTCTATCTCTCCAACTATGCGACCCTCCATGTCCGCGACGAACTCGCGCGCGTCGCCGGCGTCGGCGACGTCGTCCTGGGAGGCGAGGGTGAGTATGCGATGCGGGCCTGGCTCGACCCGGCCAAGGTCGCGGCGCGCGGGTTGACTGCGAGCGACGTCGTCGCCGCTATACGGGAACAGAACATCCAGGTGGCGGCCGGTTCGGTCGGCCAGCAACCCAATGCGTCGGCTGCCTATCAGGTGACCGTGAACACTCTTGGCCGTCTGACGACGGAAGAGCAGTTCGGCGACATCATCCTCAAGACGGGCGAGGATGGCCAGGTCACGCGGCTGCGTGATGTGGCACGCCTTCAAATGGGTGCCGACGGCTATTCGATGCGCAGCCTTCTTGATGGCGAACCTGCGCTCGCGCTGCAGATCTTTCAGAGTCCGGGCGCCAACGCCCTCGATGTGTCCAGCGCGGTGCGCTCAACGATGGAAAGGCTGAAAGGCGACTTTCCTGACGGCATCGAATATCGCATCGCCTATGATCCGACCATCTTCGTTCGCGCGTCGCTGAAGTCGGTCGTTGTCACCCTGTTCGAGGCGACCCTGCTGGTTGTCCTGGTCGTTGTCCTTTTCCTTCAAACCTGGCGGGCATCGATCATCCCGCTCGTCGCCGTACCGGTGTCACTGGTCGGCACCTTCGCTCTGATGCACCTGTTCGGCTTCTCGTTGAACACCCTGTCACTCTTCGGGCTCGTTCTATCCATCGGTATCGTGGTCGATGACGCGATCGTCGTGGTCGAGAATGTCGAGCGGCATATCGGGCTGGGCCAATCCCCAAGGGAAGCGGCACGCCGCGCCATGGATGAGGTTACCGGTCCTATTCTGGCTATCACCTCGGTGCTTGCGGCCGTTTTTATCCCGTCGGCATTCCTGTCGGGCCTGCAGGGCGAGTTCTATCGCCAGTTTGCCCTCACGATCGCCATCTCGACGATCCTGTCGGCCATCAATTCGCTCACCCTTTCTCCGGCCCTCGCTGGCGTGCTGCTGCGGCCGCATAGCGACGACACGCCGCGCGACAAGGTTACGCGGGTCATGGACAAGGTATTTGGCCGCTTCTTTGGCGCCTTCAACCGCTTCTTCGACCGTTCCTCGGAGCGTTATGTCTGGTCGGTGCGCCGCGCTGTACGCGGAACCGGCATCGTCCTGATCCTCTATGCGGGTCTTGTCGGCCTCACCTGGCTTGGTTTCAACAAGACACCCCCCGGGTTCGTGCCGATGCAGGACAAGTATTTCCTTGTCGGCATTGCACAGCTGCCTACCGGGGCATCGCTTGATCGCACGGAATCTGTCGTGAAGCAGATGTCGAAGATCGCGCTGGCCGAACCGGGCGTGGAAAGCGTCGTCGCGTTCCCGGGGCTTTCGGTGAACGGCGCTGCGAACCTGCCGAACTCGGCTCTGATGTTCATCATGCTCGACAAGTTCGAGAACCGGAAAACACAGGACCTCTCTTCGTTCGCGATCGCCGGCAAGCTCATGGGCAAGATGGGCCAGATCCCTGACGGCTTTATCGGGGTGTTTCCCTCGCCGCCGGTTCCTGGCCTCGGCGCCATGGGTGGCTTCAAGCTGCAGATCGAGGATAGGGCCGGGCTCGGCTTCAATGCACTGGCGCAGGCGCAAGGGCAGGTGATGGGCAAAGCCATGCAGACGCCGGAACTGGCGAACATGCTGGTGAGCTTCCAGACCAACGCCCCGCAGATCCAGGTCGACGTTGATCGCACTAAGGCCAAGGCTCAAGGCGTCCCGCTCACCGCTATTTTCGATACCATGCAGGTCAATCTCGGCTCGCTCTATGTGAACGACTTTAACCGGTTCGGGCGAACCTACCGGGTGATGGTCCAGGCCGATGCACCCTTCCGTCAGCAGGCTGAGGATATCGGCCAGTTGAAGGTGCGCAATGCCAGCGGGGAGATGATCCCGCTGTCCTCCTTGGTCACGATCAAGCGCAGCACCGGTCCCGATCGCGTGATGCACTATAACGGCTATCCGTCGGCCGATATCAGCGGCGGGCCGGCGCCGGGTTACTCGTCCGGTCAGGCGACCGCGGCCATCGAGAAGATTCTCAAGGAGACGCTGCCCCCGGGCATGACCTACGAATGGACCGACCTCACTTACCAGGAGAAGGCCGCCGGCAACACCGCGCTCTTCGTCTTCCCCCTCTCGGTGCTGCTCGCGTTCCTGATCCTCGCTGCCCAGTATAACAGCTGGTCGCTCCCCTTCGCAGTGCTGCTGATTGCGCCAATGGCGCTCCTCTCGGCCATCGGTGGGGTCTGGGTATCGGGCGGCGACAACAACATCTTCACGCAGATCGGGTTCGTCGTCCTTGTCGGCCTGGCCGCCAAAAATGCGATCCTCATCGTGGAGTTTGCCCGGGAAAAGGAGAAGGAAGGGCTCGAACCGCTGCCGGCGGTACTTGAGGCAGCCAAGCTGCGCCTGCGGCCGATCCTGATGACCTCGATCGCCTTCATTGCAGGTGTCATTCCTCTGGTGATTGCAAGCGGCGCCGGCGCTGAAATGCGTCACGCCATGGGCATCGCGGTGTTCGCCGGCATGCTTGGGGTGACACTCTTCGGTCTCCTTCTCACCCCCGTCTTCTACGTCGCCGTCCGGCGCTTCGCGCTGCGCCGCGAGACACGGAAGGCCGTTCCCCCTATCGTGGAGCAAAGCGCATGATCGCGCACTACAAGCAACGCGGCGCAAGGGTTGCCGCACTCCTCGCCTCGGTTGCGCTCGCTGGGTGCGCAACCATGGCCCCAAAATATGAGCGGCCGGTCGCGCCGGTGAGCGAAAGCTTCCCTGTCGGCGCAGCCTATGGCGATGGCGCAACAGCAAGCAAAGGGACGGCCGCCGACATCGGGTGGAAGGAGTTCTTCGCAGATCCGCTGCTGCATCAGCTGATCGACCAGTCGCTCACCAACAATCGCGACCTTCGGGTCGCAGCGTTGAACGTCGAAGCGGCGCGCGCACGCTATCGTGTGCAGCGGTCCGAACTTCTGCCCAACCTCAGCGTGGGGGCAGAGGGAACGGCGCAAAAACTCCCGTCGGATCTATTCTACAACCGGCGGCAATATCAGGTCGGTGCTGCCGTTTCGGCTTGGGAGCTTGATCTGTGGGGGCGTATCCGCAGTCTGAGCGATCAGGCGAGAGAAGCCTATTTCGCCGTCGAGGAAAACCGGACCGCTGCCCAACTCAGCCTCGTTGCAGAAGTGGCGAACGCCTATCTGACGCTGCGCGCTGACCAGGCCATGCTGCGCCTTTCGCAGGATACTCTGGCGGCCCAGAAGAAGTCCTACGACCTGACGAACCAACTCGTCGAGGTGGGCAACATTGCCAAGCTCGATTTGCGAAGGACGGAGGTCGCACTTCGCACTGCCGAGGCGGATGTTGCGACTTATACGCGCCTTGCTGCCCAGGATCGCAATGCGCTGGCGCTGCTGCTCGGCGCACCGCTTTCCGCGGACCTTGCAGCGCAACTCGACGCTGCCACGACGCTTCCCGACGGGATCGTCCCGTCGGACGTGCCGGCTGGATTGCCCTCAGATTTGCTCACGAGAAGGCCCGACATCAGGGCTGCCGAGCACGGTCTAAAGGGCGCCAACGCCTCGATCGGCGCGGCGCGGGCTGCCTTCTTCCCGACCATCACGCTGACCGGATCGGGCGGGACAGCCAGCTCAAGCCTCGACGATCTTTTCTCGAGTGGATCGGGGGCCTGGAGCTTCATGCCCCGCATCAATTTGCCGATCTTCAACGGCGGTGCACTGCGCGCCAATCTTGAACAGGCGAAGGTCCAGAAAAGCATCGAGATCGCGACCTACGAAAAATCGATCCAGACCGCGTTCCGGGAAGTTGCCGATGGACTCGCGGGACAGCAGACGTTCGACGATCAGATCAAGGCTGAACAGTCGCGAGAGGCGGCCAGCGGCGCAGCCTTCAAGCTCTCGGAGCAACGCTTCAGGGAAGGAGAGGACAACAATCTGGCACTGCTGGACGCGCAGCGAGCCCATTACGGGTCGCAGCAGGCGCTCGTCAGGGCGCGGCTCGCTCGCCTCTCAAACCTGATCAACCTCTACAAGGCCCTCGGAGGTGGCTGGACTGCGGTCCGGCCCGACCAACCGACCCAGCGATAAGCGAGGCATCCATGCAGACTTATGAGCCAATGTTGAAGCGCGCGCGCGGTCTTGCGATCGCAGGAACCCTCGCCTTGCTGGCGGCTGCGCCTGTAATAGCGTTTCGCTTCACGCGAGCCCGCCGACGCCGTGTCGCCGGGAAGAGCGAAGCGACGCGCGCGCCGAGCTCTGCTGCGCACGTCCATCGGAATTTTTACGATCGGGGCCAGCAAAGCGAGAGGCGTGCCGGAAAGTGGCGTCTTATCAAGACCGGGCAAGATCTTGTCGCGCTGGAGATTGTGGAAACGAACGGGGCCTCCCGGTTTCGGGTCTGGTCCGAGCAGGGCGAGCCCTGGCCTGCGTGCGATGTGCTTGTCGTGACTGAAAGATGGGATGGGGCAAACGAGACATATAGCTTCACCCAGCAGGAGGGGTTTCTCGAGTCAGATCAGACTGTGGCGCATCCCCACTCTTTCTTTGCGCGCCTGACTTTAACCCACGGCCAGCGTTCGCACGTTTACGAACTGGCGTTCATCGAAGATGAAGCCGTCAACGATGGGTGGTCGCGTCATGGCGCGGCACGCCGTTCGATCGCGGGACCTGGAGAACCGTGCCGGCTGCTGCGGATCCCGGGCAGGACGTCATGAACGACAAGCTCAGCGCGCTTGAATGGTCTGTCGTTGCCCTGGCTCGGGGTGATCGCCTTTCATCCCTTCAAGCACCAGGCAAGTTCAGCGCCTTCGTGAGGCGGTTCTTCGAGGGTGATCGCCCCAGTCCAGCCTTTGCGGACAAGCGGCTCGAAGCGTTGCGCAGGGTGTCGGTGCTGGCGTGGCACCGGGGGTTCGCCATCCCGGAAGCTGAATTCGACCGCTTTTTGAACGTGGGCTTTTCCGAACAGCAGTTTGAAGCAGTGATCAGCAGGATACAGCTATCCAAGGCCCAAGCTTCATGCTGTAGCAATGGAGCGCAGCCCGGCCATGTCCATGCACTTGCCTGAACGGCAGGTCCTCCCTCCTGGAGAGAGCGCCGACATTGCACCCCATGCAAAGTTGACCGTCATCGTTGCTGAAGAATGCCATGCATCGACCTGGTCCGGGCTCGAGAAGGTACAGCCGGAGTATGATATACTCTACGCATGTTCGAGCGTCCTGTCGTTGGGGACCGGTAGAGGGCGCTGGATCGCGCCAGCAGCCAGCGGCATATTCGTTCCAGCAGGTGTTGCCCATACACTTGAGCTCGCGAATGCAGCATGCGTCACCCTTGCGCTCATCCCCAGGAACCACAGTGGGAAAGCCGACAGGACCTGCAAGGTCATCGGGATATCGGACCTTGTGCGGGAGCTTCTGGATGCGGCTGCAAAGCTGCCCCTGGATGGATCGGAACAGGGGAGAGATCGACTTGTTCTCGACCTCCTCCCGTTGGAGATATCGCGGGCCGCCAGACTGCCGATTGGGTTGCCGATACCGGCCGATCCGCGGCTCGCGCGCAAATGCATTGATTTTGCGTCCACGCCCCATGCGGACATGTCGGTCGATCGATGGGCGGCGGAACTCTCGATGAGCCGACGGCGGTTCGCATCTTTCTTTCGTCGCGAGGCAGGTATCAGTTTCAAAGCGTGGGTTCGACAAGCCTGCTTCGCCATCGCGATGGTGCAACTGGCCAAAGGGGACAGCCTACGCTCGGCTGCCGCAAGTTGCGGCTATGCCAGTCCCTCGGGGCTTTCCGCACTGATCAAGCGGCTGAGCGGGGCAGCGACCGTGCGCCTCGCGCTGCGCACGGCACGGTGAATGAAACGCAAGCACGGCCAGCGGATTGGCTCGCCGAGCCTCAATTCGGATGAGTGGATTGTAGTGGTTGATGCCCGTCGCGCATCCTTGCGCTCGCTGCGCGCGCCAAGTCGCTTCCAGAGGCTCTTCCGCGCCCTGTTCGGATGGAACGAGCCCAAGCCGCAGGAGAGCGAGCGTCTGGAAGCATTGAGGCGCGCATCTATTTACCTGTGGCACGGCGTGGCCGAATTGCCGGCCAAGGAGATGCATCGCTTCCTCGCCGCAGGCTTTACCATGCGGCATTACGAGAATCTGATCGAGGGGATCGCGGAAATGAGAATGTAGCCGCTGGCTCGCGCCGGTGCCCGGGTCATTCTCAACGGACCAGAAGGCACCTGGCGCGGCAAACCGGTGCCGACCTTATGAAATAGCTGCGTGCTCCAATGGCGCTTCAGTTTCTCGGGTCCGGTCGCGAAATAGTCGCAGGGAGGCTGATGGGTCGTCTTTGCGCCACGCCAATCCGATCTGAAGCGTCGGAACAGGATCCTCGATTTCGATCAGCCTTATCCCTTCAGTGGAAACCGGTTGCGTAGCCACTGGCGCGAACAGCACGCCCATTCCTGCTCGCACGAGACCCATGCAGGTCTGATCGTCGCAGCTCTCAAGCGTCTTGGGGCGAAAGCCGGCCTGCCTGCAGATCGAGACCATCTCATCATGGTTTGCAGAACTGCCGTCGCTATGGGGTACGATGAAGCGATCGTGCGCGAATGCCGACAGCGGAAGCGGGAAGGCGAGAGCTGAATCGGCGCATGGATGCCCGTCGGATACAGCCAGCATCATCCGTTCGCTGTGGATTGGTTCGATCGTCAGGGCGGAGTGAGATGCAGGAAAAAGGACGAACCCGACGTCGATCTCCGCCGAGAGCAATGCTTCGATCTGGGCGGATGTAGAGAATTCCTGAACCACCAGTTCGATGTCCGGGCGAGCCTGCGTGAAACGACGAATAAACGCGGGCGCGACGGTTTGCATCGCGATCTTGGTTGTGCCGATCGACAGGCGCGCGCTCTCGGAGGCAACGGCATGCCGGATCGTTCTCTGAAGAGCTTCGGCTTGTGCGAGTAAGGGCCTGGCCGCCTTCAAAAGGACAACTCCTGCAGGCGTCAATGCGACACGGCGGGTCGTGCGCTCGAAGAGCCTGGCTCCAAGATTGTGCTCAAGCTGCGCGACGGTGCGGGTCACCACGGGCTGGGACGTGCCAAGGCGCTCTGCGGCGCGGGCAAAGCTCAGCGCTTCTGCCACGCTCACGAAATGTCGAAGGGCCTTGAGATCCAGTGTCGCCATCGTTTTTCCACCTTTGACGCCCATCAAATTAATGCTCAAAACGTATTAAGTCTATTGCGATCTTAGAAATTATCTTCGGCGATCGCCTCCCTATATCCTTGGAATAGGAGCTGCTTTCAGGCTCTGGACAGGTAGCGCGGGTCGCTGCGGTCCGGGTCCTGGACAGCGACTTTGGGGCTTGCTGCCCGGTAATGCACCGCGTCGTTCTTCAGTGGCTCCACACGGGCTTGGCTCGTTTGTGGAACTGAAGCCGCGCATATCGGCCACAGCGATCCCATCCACGGCATGCATGAGTCCTGCTCATGCACCGAAACCCGTTTGACCCGCGCGCGCCGGCGGTCAGCATCGGGCCATCGCGGGGCGCGCTAACAATGTTCAGGAAGCAAGGAAATCGTCATGTTGAAGTTGGTCGCAGTTGGCTTGGTTGGGATCGTCGCGCTGAATGCACTCCCTGCGTCGGCACAAGTTTTTCAGGGGCCCTACGTCGGCGCGCAGGCGGGCTGGAACCGGGATAGCGTTGACGCACCGCGCACCGATGCCGGTGTTGCCACGATCAACGACGAGAAGGACAGCTTCATCGGCGGCGCATTCGTGGGCTACAATCAGACCGTGACGCCCAATATCGTGTTGGGCGTTGAGGGAAGCTTCAATGTCGGAGCCAGTGACGATGTTCGGCGCAACGGCGCATCCATCAACCCCGACTACTCCTTCGACCTTTCTGCGCGTGCCGGCTATCTCATCGGCGGAAAGACCCTGATCTATGCACGCGGCGGCTATGAGAACATGCGCGCCAAAGTTCGTGTTCCGAGCGCGTCCGGTCTGGTGAGCAACCGGGACACGTTCGATGGCTGGACCGTTGGTGGCGGCGTCGAACGCGCGCTTCTCGACAAGGTCTCGGCCCGGCTTGAGTATCGCTACAGTGATCTGGGCAGTAATGGTCAGAACTTCGACCGGCACCAGGTGCTCGTCGGTGTCGGCTACCACTTTTAAGGCCTGACTGTGGTCGGGCTGGAAGCGTCCAGATGTTGCCATCGATGGGATGTCTTCCGGCCCGGTCATAGCCGGAATACCGAACGAGCGGCGCCTGTCGTGGCAGCGCGCGACCAATGTGGCCCGATCTCTTCGTGGCCCTAGCGAGGGCAAAATGAACCCTGAAGATTTCTCCCTTCACGATGTAAGCACTTTTCCCATTGTGAGGCTCGCCAGATCAATCGAGGGAGCCGGCCTGTCGCCGCAATGGTGCTCAGAGATGGAAAGGCTTTTTCGTGGCAGACAGAGTTTCGTCCTGATCTACCCCTCACCGAGCGGCGAGGAAGCTTTCGAGGACAGGACGGCCAGAACTCTGTGGATGAAGGCGAACCGGGAACGCATGAAGGAGCACTGCCTTTCCGTGATCATCGTCGAGCCCGACGAGCAACAGAGGGTCGATCTGGAAAAGGTCTTCCCACATCTCGAGCATGCGTTCGGCGCGCCGCAATGTGCTGCGGCGTCGTCAGCTGAAGCGCAAGCAATCGCGAGGCGCCTGCTGGCGGTGACCTAAGCTTTATTGAGGGCTGGACATGACAGAATTCGAGATGGGTAAAGCCCCATCGGGCAGCGATGCTTGTCTACGCCGGTGTGATGGATGGGTGGGCCCGGAGTAGATCCGGGGAAGGGTGACCCGCACCAGTAAGGCGGCTGTAAGTATCAGGCGTGGGCAGGCGGGGTGCTCACGGCGATCCTTGACCTGCCCAGGTTGCCGGAAGCGGCCGATAGCGGATCAGTCCAGGATCGAGCAGGCCAGGATCAGCAGCACTATCTCGATGATGGTGGTGCAGAGCAGCACCGTTTTAGTGAAATGCGGTGAGGGCATCGGCGTTCAGATCCCGTTGTCCCTCACCGCGATTCGCCGCTCAGCTGAGGCCCAGCATCCCGCGCAGGCGCGAGAGGTCTTCGGCCAGGATATTGACCTTGCCCGCCAGCAGCTTGCGGTCACGGTCGGTCAGCTTGAGGTAGGAGGCGAAGCCGCCGCCAGGCACACGGTACTTCGCCAGCGTATCGAACACCGCCTTGAAGTTGGCATCGGTCTTCGCCGCGAAACCGGGATCGCGCTTGGCCACCAGCGGGCGCAGCAGCGTGACGATCTTGAAGGCGCCCTCGAAGTTGGCCTGGAAATCGTAGAGGTCGGTGCGGCTGTAGCGGTTTTCCTCGCCCGAGATCTTGGTGGCGGCCACTTCCTCCATCAGCACGGCCGCGCCGCCGACCACCTTGGCGGGCGGGAAGGTCAGCTTTAGCAGACGGCCCTGCAGCGCCAGCACGTCCGCCATCAGCTTGTCGGCCACTTTGCCGACGTTCCGGGTGCTCTTTTCCACCCACAGCGCGTATTCGATGCGATGGAAGCCGCCGAAGCGGGGATCCTTTTCGGCCTTCTCGTGATCATCGGCGCGCGAATCGATCGCGGCGTCCAGATCGCTGAACAGCTCCGCCACCGGTTCGATCCGTTCATAGTTCATGCGGGTGGGGGCATAGAGCTTCTGCGCCAGCGCGATGTTGCCGGCCTTCACCGCCGCCGTGAAGGAGCGGGTATCGGCCACGAACTTGCGCACGTTCTCGTTCACGTAAAGCTTGTACTGCGCCACCGGGCCGACCAGTTGCAGCGGAGAGGGTTTCGCCTGGGCCAGCGCGGTTTCTGAAACGAGCGGCAGCGAGGCGAACGGCGCGGCGGCGAACAGACCCAGCAGGGCGCGGCGCGAGGATGGGAACATTGTCATCTCCGTGGTCAGAATGGGGCTCAGGCGGCGCGCGCGGCGGCGATCAGCGAACTGCCGATCCAGTCCGCATCGCCCTCGATGCCGGGAAGGGTGAAGAAGAAGCCGCCGCCGATCGGCTTGATGTATTCCTCCAGCGGCTCGCCATCGAGGCGCTTCTGGACGGTGATGAAACCCGCCTCCAGGTCCGCCTGATAACAGATGAACAACAGGCCCATTTCCAGTTGGCCGGACTTGGTGACGCCGTTGGAATAGTTGAATGGACGGCGCAGGATCAGGTTGGCATCGCTGGCGGCGTCGCGCGGATTGGCAAGGCGGATGTGGGAATCGAGGCGGGTCTTCGCACCGTGCGGGTCGCGGGCATAGTCCGGCACATGGTGCTCGGTCGCGCTGCCGTCCGCAGGGGCGTCCATCGGCGCGCCGCTGGGTTTCAGACGGCCCATGATCGCCTCCTGCTCGCCGAACGGGGTACGATCCCAGCGTTCCACAAAATTGCGGATGATCCGCACCGCCTGATAGCTGCCGCCGGTGGTCCACGCGGGCTCGCCCCTGCCAGGCGCCACCCACACGATGCGCTCCATCAGCGGCGTGTCGTTGGAATTGGGATTGGCGGAGCCGTCCCGGAAGCCCAGGAAATTGCGCGCGCTTTCCTCCGGCTGGCCGGGGACGGAGGGGATCGGCGGTACCGTGCCTTCCTGCTTCCAGTGCAGCACCAGAAGGTCGGAGGTGTTCTTGATGATGTCGCGCAACGCGTGGATGTTGGTGTCGGGCGTGTTGGCGCAGAACTGGATCGAAAGGTCGCCGTGGCACAGCGCCGCATCCAGGGCATCGTTGGGATGCGCCTGCATCTGCTGAAGGTGCCGGGGCCTCAGCGCGGCAAGGCCGAGGTTGTCGTTGAACAGGGATGCGCCGGCCGAGACGGTGATCGTCAGCGCATCGGGCTGCACCACCGGACCAAGGATGCCCGAACCGGCAGGCGGGAGCAGGGGATCGATGTCCGGTTGCTGCCCCCCGCGCGTGAGAAACGCGATCCGCTCTGTCAGGGTGCGGAACAGCCGTTCGAGATCGTCTAGGCTTTCGGCCAGAACATAGAAGCTGGCGATCATCCCGGCACTGGGGCGCGGCGTGGTGATGCCGGCCTGATGCGCGCCCTGAAACTGCACGCGATCCTGCGTATGCGTGCTGCGCGGTGCATCGGCGACTTGCGAGCTGACGGCAGTTCCCCCGGCTTGCGCCAGCGCCGTCGCGGGAACCGCCGCGAGCAGGCCGATGCCGCCGCCCAGCACCTGTCGGCGTGAAGAGGGGAAGCTCATGTCAGCCCCAGCGCGGCATTGGTCTTGCCGAAATCGGCTGCGATTTTCGCAAGAATCCCTGCCATGACTCTACGCTGCGCGGCATCGAGCTTGACGGCGCGCAGGGTATCGCCAGCGCGCAGCGGGGCCAGTGCCTTGTCGAAGGCGGCGAAGTCGGCCTTGAGCGCATGGTCCAGCGCGGGGTTCGCCTTCGTCAGCAGAGGCGAGAGGAGTTCCGCCACCTTACTGCCACTTTCGTAGAGGCCCTGAAGGTCTGCCGGGCTGTCGTCGCCCGATGCGGACTGGGCGGCTCCCAGCGAATCCGACAGGCGGCGGAACTGCTTTTCGGCAAAACCGGCCAGTTGTTCGGGCTTGAGTTCGATGCCTGCCAGCCGTTCCTTTAGTGTCGCGATGTCGGCCAGCAGCCTGTCACCCACGGGACCGAGCGCCTTGGCATCGCCGCCATTGGCCAGACCGTATTCGATCCGGCGGAAGCCCTGGAAGGCGGGATCGGCGGCCTTCATCTCATAATAGTCTGCGCGGGCATTCACACGCGCCTCCAGATCGCCGAAGACCGCCGCCGCCGCTTCGATCCGCACGTAGCTCTGGTGCGCGGGGGCGTAGAGGCTGCGTGCCTTGTCCAGCTGTCCGGCCTTGAGAGCGGCCACCATAGCCCGTGCCGAACTGTCCAGCGTTTCCGCTTCGGTCAGCAAGTATACCTGATATTCCGCCAGCGGACCGACGTAGGTTTCCAGCGATGGCCGCGCCGCTTCGGCATCCGATTCCGCCGAGGGCGTGACGTGGAGCCTGCCGCGCGGGTTGTTGAGCAGGCCGCAGGTGATGGCGTAATCGCCCGGCTCCAGCTTGACCGTCATCGTCTGGCGCAGGCCGGGGGCGATGTTCTCGCGCTCGTCGATCACCATCACCCCGTCGAGGATTTCCCATTCCAGCGCGCGCTGCGTCTCGTTGACGATGGTGAAGGTGGTCTTGCCGGCCGGGACAGTGATGTCGTTCGGATCGCATGCCTTGCCGCGGATGGTCACGGTCACGGCATGACCGTCGGATGCGCGCAGCGCCTTGCCCGCGCGGTCAGAGGCATACCAGAAGGCGATACCGCCCAGCAGCACGAGCATTGCGGAGCCGCCCAGCGCCACGCGCATCAGGGGCGAAGAGGAAGTCGCGGTCATCAATTGGCTCCGGCGGTAGTGAGTGCAGGCGCGGTCGCGGGTCGGAAGAACCAGAACAGGCTGACGGCGAGGAACGCGACGTAGACGATGACTTCACCCAGCACCGGCACGGCCTGATAGCCGAGCAGGCCGGCCAGCACGGCGCCGACCGGGCCGTCCATCGGCAGGGCCTCGCTGAGATCGACGACGACCGTTTGCAACCCGTTCCAGATGCCGGCCTCATGGAACTTGCGCAGCACGCCCGCCAAAAGGCCAGCGGCGACCAGCAGGATGAAGACGCCGGTGAAGCGGAAGAAACGGCGCAGGTCGAGCCTAATACCGCCCTTGTAGAGCCCGATGCCGATCGCCACCGACGCGGCGATGCCGACCAGTGCGGCTACCGGTGCCTCCCATCCCCGGCTCTGCTGGAAGATGGCGAGGAGGAAGAACACCGATTCCAGCCCTTCGCGGGCGACGGCCAGGAACACCATACCGATCAGCGCCCAGGCGGGGCCGCTCTCGCGGGCCAGGGCACGGTCGATCGAGGCCTGCAGCTCGCCCTTGATGGAGCGGGCGGCGCGGCGCATCCAGAACACCATTGACGTGAGCATTACCACCGCGATGAGGCCGACCACGCCCTCGAACAGTTCCTGCTGCTTCTGCGGGAATTCGGCGGCGACCATCTGCAGCGCGGCGCCGGCGAACAGCGACAGCGCACTGGCAAGCAGCACGCCCACCCAGATCGCCGGCATCAGATCCTTGCGCTGGGCGTGGTGGAGATAGCTGGCGACGATCCCGACGATCAGCGCAGCCTCGATCCCTTCGCGCAGCATCACCAGAAATGGGACAAGCATCGAAAATCCTTCAGGCAATTTCTAATCGGCGGGCGGTGAGTCCAGACCAGCTGACCGTTTACGCAAATGAGAATTAATAGCAAGAATGAGTTGAGGCTTTGCGTTGCTCGGCCCTGTCGAATGGCCCTTGAACCTGATTTGACCTATTTGGGTGCGCGTGGAGACACCAGGCGACAGGCTATCCGCATGAGGTTTGTTCCAGGCTCGCCACGAACTCAGGGGCGGGGAGGCCGTCCACGGTGCAGATGTCGCTCGCAACGGCAATGACGGCCGAGCGCATGAAATCCGGGACGCTGCAACCGATCCGGGTCGCCGCATGCCGGATCATCACCATCTCAACGCTATCGAACCCCAAGCGCTGTACATGATCGTCGACCATTTCCGATCCTTCCCTTGATTGTGGGCAGGCCATCAGCGCTTTGCACCCCTGCTGTACTATTTCTTCCAACCTTGGCCATCAGCCGGACGCCAGTCGGTCGCCTTCTTCTCGGGCGAGCGCGCATGCGGTCACCATGGGTTGATCCTACGGCGAAATGGGGCTGAACGCCTGAGGCCTCCAACCCCGAGTGGGGTTCAGCTATCCGGCAAAGCGTCGATGACGTCGAAGACCCGCGCGGTGTAGGTGAGCGCCGCACCTGAGTTCATGAAAATGGTGAAGGCCATCGCCTGGGCAATCTCTTCCCGCGTGAGGCCAAGGGAGATCGCTTTCTGTGCGTGAACGGAGATACATCCATCGCACCGGGTCGTGACCGCCACCGCCAGGGCGATCAGTTCCATGACCTTAGGGTCGAGCAAACCCGACTTGGTTACGCCATGCTCGACCATCATGAGGCCCTTCATCGAATCCGGGCTCAGCTTGGCAAACTCGCCGACGCGGGACATCAGCACATCGCGATATCCATTCCAGTCCTGCATGTGATCATGGTTGGTCAAGTCTAGTACCCTTCATTTGGCTATGGCTTCGCAATCGAGCTATGGGATCAGCCAGCCCGACCGCTAAGCCGGTTAGAAAAGCTGAGGGGGCGCGGTTGCCGCGTGGTGGCGCTGAGCCGCAGACGACGAACGAGGTTCCTCTCATGCCAACGGCGTGCCGCTTCCCATCGTTGGAAGGTCAAGATCGAAATTGCCGGACCAGAGAAAATAGCGGGTCGGAGGCGCGGCGTTATTGCGAGCCATTCGTTACAATGGGAGGATGGCAGGATGAATGGCGGATCTGGGGTCGCCGTTCTGGAATCGCCAACCAAAAACAGGGGCGAACCTCGGCGGCGGTCGCCTGAATGCCGCGCTTCCTCGGACGCCGGCAAGCATCTTATCGATCTACGCTTTACCGGGTCATTGCGGGCGTTGCCGTTGGTGGAGGCGTGAATTGTCGCATCGCCGCTTTTGAGCCCGCCGCCGGCCCCCTGGGGCGGTTCGGACGTGTCACTGATCCACTTGGGGTGTGAAGCGGCCCAACGGGGCAGGCGGCGATGGAGATGCCCGGATTGATGCAAGGGCGTTGACGCATGACATATGAACATGTATTCATACATCATCATTGTTCATTCGCGAGTCTCGCATGTCAGCACACGCACACGCCGATCATGGCCACGGCCATGATCATGATCACGACCATTCTCATACCCCGACGATCACCAAGGATAACGAACGCAAGGTTCTCCTTTCGTTTGGTCTGATTGCCTCCTTCATGGTCGTCGAAGTGGTGGGCGGCCTCTGGTCCGGCTCGCTGGCGCTGCTGGCGGACGCCGGCCATATGATGACGGACGCGGCGGCACTTGCACTTGCATACGCCGCGTTCCGCTTCGGTCAGCGCTCCCCCGATGCGAAGCGCACCTTCGGCTACCTGCGCTTTGAGGTCGTTGCTGGACTGATCAACGCCGTTACCTTGTTCGCGATCGTCGGCTTCATCGTCTATGAAGCCTGGGAGCGTTTCAATGAGCCGCAGCCAGTCATGGCTGCGCCGATGTTCGCCGTCGCGATTGCAGGCCTTCTGGTGAACATTCTGGTGTTCTGGATACTCACCCGCGGCGATAGCGAGCACGTCAACATCAAGGGCGCTGCGCTCCACGTCATGGGCGACCTGCTGGGTTCCGTCGGTGCTGTAGCTGCGGCCGTGGTGATCTATTACACTGCCTGGACGCCGATCGATCCGATCCTTTCCGTGGTTGTTTCGCTGCTCGTCCTGCGAAGCGCTTGGAAGCTTCTGGGCAAGTCGCTGCACATTCTGCTGGAAGGCGCGCCCGATGGCGTCTCGCCTGAAGAGATCGAGAGCCATATCCAGGATACGGTGCCGGGCGTCGTATCGCTCAGCCACATACACGTATGGTCGATCACCTCCGGGCGAACCCTCGCGACGATGCACGTCCGTCTAGCCGAAGGGTCTGATCCTCGCACGGTCGTACAGGCTGTCGAGCGGGAGCTTGTTGACCGCTTTGAGATCGAGCATCCGACGGTTGCCGTGGATTGGAGCGGTTCGGACGGTTGTAGCCTTTCGCCCGAACGGACCGCTGCTGCGCCTGCCAAAGCGCACCACGATCATAGTGGCCACGATCATGGCCACGGCTCTGGCAAAAAGTCCACGTGCGGCGGGGGCGGTGGAAAGCACGCTCACGCCCACTAACCGATCCGAGCCCCACGCTCGGTTCCGTCGCCCCTGCCGCCCGAGTGCGGGGGCGACGGTTTCTCCCGGTCATCTGAGGTGGGAATACTTGGTGACGTTTCCGCCCTACGCTCTGGGTTACAGGCGCGGGAAATGCACCTGAAGCCAAGCGTCATAGGCTGTCAGGCTCCTCTATTGGCCACCGACTTCGTGATTATGTTGTCCCGCCACTCTGCGATTACAGGCAAGAGGTGTGAGAGTTCCAACGCTTGGCCGTCCAGAAGCACAGCCAACAAGTTGGCGCATGTATAGTCTTGCCAAGGGGTGACAGCCTCAATCTGCTGAAGCGTCCGCAGCGCATTGCCTTTCAAATCACCGCCATCGGGTCCATTAAGGGTCTCGATCCACTCTTCCATGTGCTTCCAGTAATTTGCCGCCGCGTTGAGCGCCGCGGCAAACGACAGGCCGCCCTCCATTATTGGCGGCACCTTCAAAGCATCTGTCAGACTGATGCCCAGACCCGTTCGGGTAGCGGTAATGTACCGCTGGATCGCTATGAACCCGTGGCCTATAAAGTACTCGCCGGCGTCACAGAGCCCATCGGACTCCGGATCATGGGATGACGCGATTGAGGCATTGATCTGACTGATCTCAATGTCCAGAAGTTTTAAGTGCCTGACAAGAAGCCCAAAATCCGCATCGGCGTAATCCGATCCGATCCTAATAATCGCCATGATGCTCATAGCCGACTTCGGACCAGTAGGCAGCTTCACGATCGGCCTTCAACTGGTCCAGCGAGGCTGGTATCATCGTAAAATCGAGATTGTACATCGGCATCTGCCAAAATT